>TARA_R100001132_G_C3276027_1_pt1 | contig 37542 bp, 27 predicted proteins | sample TARA_R100001132 | Tara Oceans TARA_R100001132 (sample SAMEA2621247) | marine metagenome | biome: marine biome (ENVO:00000447); feature: mesopelagic zone (ENVO:00000213); material: "saline water (ENVO:00002010), including plankton (ENVO:xxxxxxxx)" | depth 800 m | reverse complement strand
AGTCGGTTAATATCACGTAACCTGTTGAAAGTTTTTAAGTTAGCGCAAAGATGTCTCAAAACAACACGTGGAGATTCGGCAACAGGGGAATCAACTGTCTGCTCTGTACTGTGAGGCACGTCGGCATAATTAATTCAATTGTCAGAGTCTGATTGAATAGACCAAAGTGTGCATCATTTCGCTGCATAAAATCAAAAAAGTGTCTGATATCCACGATTTACTTCCGCTCGTACTCTTGACCTCAGCGAATAAGAAGACATAATCTGAGGCACAGGAAGCAAGTACTGAATCCAATGGTGACATCATCACTAAAGGACAGGTACAGGCTGACTCGCGGGTGTAGCTCAGTGGTAGAGCACCACGTTGCCAACGTGGCTGTCGAGGGTTCAAATCCCTTCACCCGCTCTTTTTTTTCGCATACAGAATCTCAGGGATAGAAACCGAGCCCCCATCTTATTGAATGCGGGGCTTTTCATACTTTAAGTAGTATCACCCAATATGCAACGTTGCAGCTGGCTGCTGCCACCCTCAGATATTGAGTGCCGATTTTTGGTAATGCCCCATTGCTGTTTCCAACACATAAGTAAAAGAAAAGGATTGGACCGTGTCTGACGAACTCGCAACAACAGATGAAACCGTCTCAACGGATGGCGAGTACAAGATGTCCGTGACCGCCAAAATCGATGAGGTCGGTCCCTGTAAAAAACATGTAACCGTAACGGTTCCCCGCGCTGACATCGACCATTTCTACTCCGAGTCCGTCTCCGAGTTGGGTGATCAGGCAACGGTACCCGGTTTCCGTGTAGGGCATGTGCCAACCAAGTTGATTGAGAAACGCTTTCGACAGGAACTTTCTGATCAGGTTAAGCAACGTGTCTTGATGGAAAGCCTGGAATTGATTGCTGAAGACAATGATCTTGACCCGATCAATGAACCAACCATCGACATCGAGAGCCTTGAGATCCCCGAAGAAGGCGAATTCACTTTCGAATTTGAAGTCGAAGTTCGCCCCGATTTCAAACTTCCGGAATACAAAGGTCTGAAACTGGAACGTCCCTCACGCGAGATTGCAGATAAAGACGTTGACGAGTACCTGACTCGATTCCTCGGTCAATACGGCGAAATGGAAGAACGAAAAGGTACCGCAGAAAAAGAAGACTACCTTGAGCTGTCCATCAAATTTGAACACGATGGAAAACACCTCAGCGAAATTGCCGAGCTGGTTGTGCCTCTGCGACCTGTATTACGACTGCGAGACGCGGAAATCACCAACTTTGGTGAACTAATGGCTGATGTCAAGACCGGCGACACCCGTGAAACCGAAGTAGAAGTTTCCGGCGAAGCAGATCAGATCGAGATGCGAGGCGAAAAAGTAAAAGCTCTGTTTACCGTTAAGAGTGTGAAGTTCATCCAGGCTCCGGAAATCAACGAAGAATTGCTGGAACGGATTGGTGCCGAGTCTGAAGAAGAGTTGCGGGAAGAAGTCAAAAATATTCTGGAACGCCAGCTGACTTACGAACAGCGTCAGTCAACCCGTTCTCAGGTTCTGGACAAAATCACAGAATCTGCTGACTGGGACCTGCCGGAAACTCTTGTTTCCAAACAGGTTGAAAATGCACTGCGTCGTGAAATCTTGGAAATGCAGCAGGCAGGATTTTCCCGCCAGGATATCCAGGCTCGCGAGAATGAATTGCGACAGAAGGCCATTTCTTCAACCCGCCAGGCCCTGAAGGAACACTTTGTTCTCGACAAAATTGCGACGACAGAAAATCTTGAAGTTCAGCCTTCCGAAATTGACATGGAAATTTACTACATGGCAATGCAGCAGGGTGAAAGCCCACGTCGGATTCGAGCTCGTATGGTCAAGTCCGGCATGATTGAAAACCTGGAAGCACAGTTACGTGAACGAAAAGCCGTCGATGTCATTCTGGAAAAAGCAGAATACACCGATGTCAAAATGAAACCACAGGAAGAAAACAAAATTTCTGCTGTGGCCCGTTCAGTGTGTTCGAGCTTTGCGGCTTCTGCAGCAGAGGAAGAACCAGAAGATTCCGACGAAGAATAGTCTGTTCGTCAGCCCTCTGAGAATTGATTTACCTGAAGCGACACTGTTAATGCAGTGTCGCTTTTTTATTTGCCCAGGAATCACTTGAGTTCCCAATAATGGCAATCAGTCTATCCGAACAAACAGAATCTATTAAAATAACTTTCTGCCCCTGAATATACAGATTTCTTACGCACCACAGGTATCAACCGGAAATGCCTCTTTCTGAATCATGTGAGATTTCCCACCCCAGCCCTCCGATCATTTTACTCGGGGCAAGTAACCTGACACGCGATTTTCCACTCATCCTGCGGCTGTTACAATCTTCCCTGAAATCTCCCTTAGATATTTATACTGCGATGGGACACGGACGATCCTATGGCAACTGGAGTCGTGTTCTTTACCGTGCTTTACCTGGTATCACCCGCTGTGAACTCTGGGATGCCTTTCCCGCCGCACAGGCTGGCAATACCACACCCCTGGCTTTATTGACTGATATTGGCAACGACCTGATTTACGGCCAGTCGACTGAAACAATCCTGAGCTGGGTGGAACATTGTATTTATCAGCTGTCAAACCGTCAGGCACAGATCACCATCACCCTGTTGCCGGAAGCAAGTCTCGCACGACTCTCTTCCTGGCGATTTGAACTGACGCGAAGAATGTTTTTTCCCAAAAATCCCGCATCACTGGCTGACCTCAAAAGCAAAGTACGCGATTTGAATCAGAGCCTGACTGCGCTGGCAGACCAGAGCCAGATCTCAGTTGTACCAGCACCACAGGAATGGTACGGATTCGATCCGATCCACTATCGTTACTCTCAGCGAGCCCGACTCTGGAAAACGATTCTCACCCAATGGGGTCTACCGGAACTGAGTGGGATGACCGCCCGTTATCACTGGCTCGACTCATTCTATGCCGTGACACAATTAACGCCTTCCACCAGACGTAAGTGGGGAAAACTGCTGCAAACCCCACAACCGGTACGCATCCTGGATGAGGGGACAAGAATCTCCGTGTTCTAATTTCCGTATTCAGACAGCCTGAAAGAACATAAGCTTTTAGCTGCCGGTACGTTAGAACAGACAAATTTATATTTTTCAGACAAATCCATAGATGGAAAGTGATATATTGGAAAACCTGACGCCTGTTTGAATATGTGTGACTCCGATGATTCATGATGGTTATCATCTTTAGAAAGCAGCAGCATGTCTGGTATCGCCTTCATCAGCATATTAATTGGTTTGATGATCTTTTTGATAATCATCACAGTGCTGGGGCATGGTATCTGGGTTTTTATCGCTTCTCTCCTCAGAGCCTCCTCACTGCTCAATACAATCAGCGATGAAGCACGTATCGCTCCCCCTGCTGAGTCTCCGCTGGAACCGGCATTCAATCAGGATCGACAGACTGCTCAACGTTACCTGCGACGCTTGTATTATGAAGGAAAAATACCAGAGCAGGATTTCCAGAAACTGTTCCAATACACTTCCGAAGAGTTTATTTTAAAGTCCTCTTCCCAGTCGGGTACATCAACTCAACAGACAGATACCACATTCAAAACAGAGGCCAAACCGCCCGTTCCCGCTGCGTCTGAACCAGAGAGCGTGGTTGAAGAAATCTCAGATTTCCTGGATGAGAGTGATTTTCTGGAAGAATCAACCATTCAGCCACGGCCGGATAAATCCATAGTCGCCGCTTATGAACCGCGTCTTCAGAGGGGCAACACTGAACCACCCGCTGAAAAACAGGACATCGGTTCGCTGTTGAATGCCTTTATGGAAGACAAAAACATTCGCTGGGGTGAACTGGTCAGTGGCCTGCTGATCGTGGGCAGCGCGATCGGGCTCGTCGTCAGCCTCTGGTCGACACTCAAAAACCAGATTCCCTATTTGCCGGCCCTGCTTTTCCTGCTGGCAACAGCCGCCATTCATGGAGCAGGCCTGTATACTTTCAAACGCTGGAAGCTGGAGTCGACGAGCCGCGGTCTGCTCCTAATTACCGTCATCCTTGTTCCGCTTAACTTTCTGGCTGGAATTCGACTCTCAGACCATCGACCGGCAACGGACCCGCTCTTTATCCTGGCAATCAGCGTCGGCTTTGCCGCGTTTGGCTGGATGGTCAGCTCTGCCAGCCGCATCCTTGTCAGTTTTGGTCGACTTCACTTACTGGCGATCGTACTGGGAACTTCGGCAGGACAATTGATCATTTCACGCGTCGCTTCCAGTGAGCCCTCATTCCTGCAGACAAACTTACTCGCACTCCTGCCTGCAGGATGTTTTATCATCGGAATGGCTCTCATTCTCAGACAGACGTTGAATTGGAATGAAATCACAGATTCCCGGGCGCGAGAACTGGTCACTCTCGGGGGACTGGCTGTGTTCTCTGTGCTGGCCCCCTGCTGGCTGCTGGTCTGGAACACGACCAACCGCCTGGAAACATTTTCCTGCCTGACCCCGCTGTTCAGCCTGATGGAAATTCTACTGCTGGGACTGGGGCTGGTTCTGCATCATCGAAAAAATGGGGACGAGACTCCTCACTGGGCATTAACCGGCTCTTCGATTGCGGTCTTTTCTGCTCTGATGATCTTAGTCAATTTCGCCATCGCCTGGCCACGAGTCGATATTCTGGTAGTACTGGGGATCATCAACTGCATCAGCCTGTCGATTCTGGCCATTCAGGGTCGATTTCCCCTCTGTCATATCCCTGCGTTGATCGCCGCAACCATAGCCGGACTGCTGGGCTTTCATCTTCTCACAGGCACAATCACCTGGGAAGGGACGTCTCAGACGGCACTCATTGAATCACTGCTGCTGGGACGCAGTTCCATCGTATTTGCCGTCTTTACTATTCTAACGACTGCAGGAGCATACTTTCTGAAACAAATCGGGAAACGGGAAGATGCACGTTACTTCCTGTATACCGCAGGTTGCTTTTCTGTCCTCTCGACATTGATCGCGGCCTACGCCGGATTTGTGACACAGACCGATTTGAACTGGACTACCCTTGCATTGCTGATGAATACCATTTTCTGCCTGCTGGCTAACTGGTACGTCCGAAAAAAATCACTCTCAGGTATTGCCTCTTTCCTGGGGTTCCTGACACTCCAACATGCACTCTGCCTCAATACCACTATTCGAAAAGGACTGTCCCACTTCAATCTGTTACCCGATGCGCCTTTTGTCTGGGGCTGTTTCATCCATGCTACGTGGGGACTGCTGTTTCTGATTGCACTGCATTTCTGGTGTCGGCGCAGAAACCCCGCTCATACTGACTGGTCACTGATCCCGGTAAAGTCTAACCCTTTTACTTTGCCGATGCTGGCGGGCTCATTATGCACATCACTGCTGATGATTCCCTACGTACTATTGCAAAATATGCCAGCTGAAATGCATGCCTTCTATGCGTTCTGGCTGATGCTGATCTGGCTCACGGCGGCATTGATCCTGAAATCAGACTTTTGGTTTCTATTCTCTCAGTTCGCGGGAACTGCCGGCAGCCTGTATACAGCAACCGTCCTCGGGGAACATTACAATCTGTGGGAAGCCCCGGCGCGGATACATCCCCGCTACTGGCTCATACACATCCTCGCTGTGGTAATCTGGATTCTGGTGGGATCAGTCATCCATTCGAGAAAGTATTCACGTAATATGCTGGGAGCCCTCTCCCGCAGTGCCCGCGTAAACCTGCAACCCGCTCTGCTCACCTGCACCATCGTCGCCACAGGTCTCGTACTCTGGGCGGCTCTGTTCCCGTCCATTCTAAATCAGTTGAAGGATTCCTTTGCCATCTCAGCTATTCATCGGCTTACAATTCCGTTTCTGGCAGTAATCTTCAGTTACATCATGGTTTTAATGAGTGTGGTCCTGATCAAACCGAAAACGAAGCGACTGCGCACTCTATCCGGATTGATTATGGCACTGCTACTGTTGACCATGATATCCAACTTGAGCAATTTCGATCAGAACCTGACTCTCTTCAGCTTTCCGCTTAAATATGCAGCCGAAGCTTTCAGTATCTGGAGCTGGCTCTGCCTGGGATTGTTAATCGTAGCCTGCCTGCCTTATCTTGACAGTCGCTTCCAGTCAGGCACGGCGCTGGGGGTGCTCTTTATCATCTACCTGGTTCCCTTCCTTATCGCCGGGTATTTCATTGAACAGAACCGTGCGGCGGATGCTTTGCGGTGGGGGCTGAGCCTGTATGCCCTGTCGATCATGCTGCCGGTGATCAAATCGGAAGCGCTTTTGAATTTTCTGCGCGCAAAGCAGATTCGTTTAAAATATCTGCCGCGACTGCTGGCTGAGAGAACAACATGGCGAGATCTGAGTGTACTGGGAGCCTGCCTGCCCTTATTAATACTCACCGCCTTTCAGATCTTTGGCTACTGGCTGGAATTTTCTCGTGATCCGCAATTGATTGCCATCTCGGAACGGATCACCCCCATACTGGCATTCTGCATGCCGCTCGTCCTGCTGATGACAGTAATGGTCTTCTATGCGATCCATTTTCGATCTACCGGCTGGATGCTGATGGGTTCTCATCTTCTGGCAATGATTGTAATCACGGGAACCATCATGAGCTTTTCCGAAACCATTTCCACATTCGGATCTGCTGCGTGGCTGCGAACTTTGATTTCTATCGGGCTTGCATTGTCCATTTATGGGCTATGCTGGCTGAAACTGGAGCCGAAAATCAATCCTGATTTTAAAGCTCATCAAACTCTGTTGCCCAATCACTGGCCTCTGATTCGTGTGCATGTGACCTGTATGCTCTGCCTGGTTGCCGGGCCCTACCTGCTGCCATTCCTGTTGAATTTCCTATCCCCACCCCAAGAATGGGGCACATACTTTCCACAAATTCCGAAAACCGTTTTTGTATCGCTCGGACTGGCAGCCGGTTTTCTCTGGTGGTTTTCGCGACGCTACACCAGTAGCCTGTTTATAAACGGAATGACATTCCTCAGTTTTGCCTTGATCGGTTTTACGACAATCCTGTTCCGACAGCACTCAGACATGTCTGTCTGGAATATCAATTTCCTGATGGAAGTGGGGCTGATTCTGGTAGCCAGTTTCCACACGCTGCGATTCGTGTTGAAATACAGTCAGATCAACAGGGAACCTGATTCTCAACCAGTCGTCAGTCATCATTTCTACTGGAGTCAGATCCTGGTAGTCATCTTGTTTCTGTATGCATTCCGTGGTGCCTGGGCAGATGCGCTGAGACCGCTGCCTGCCACGACAATTGCAGGTTTTGGAACGCTGATATATATTCTGCTGGGGATCTGCCTGCGCAAAGAATTTCTGAAATACGCTTCGCTGGTTACTGCTTTACTGGGCACCCTGTTTTTTGTCACTGCCAACTGGAATATCCAGAGTGGTTCTGTCTCTGAACAACAGGGAATCGATCTGATTAAATGGCTGATCACAACGGCTGCCGTCATCTCCGGTTGCTGGCTGACGATTGATCTCTACCAGATGAAACGTATCAAGCCGGAGAGCGAATCTGCCAAATCACCGGCTCTGCAACAGGTCATCTCGCGCACTCTGACCTGTATCATCCTGTTCTACACTCTGCTGATCGCAGTCTCGCGAACTTTGCTGCTGCAAACTGATGTGCCCATCATTCGTGACCTGGCTGGCTGGACTGCATTACTGGCTGTGACACTGCTGTTAATTGGCCTGCTGTGGGATCCTAAAAGCAGCTATAGCCTGCAGGCGTTATTCGTCATTGGAATCTGTTTTATCGGTACGTTTCTGAGTGATGAAACAAAACTACGCCTGCTGTTACAACATTCCGGACTGGCTGTCTCCTGTTATGCCTGTCTGATTGGCATTCTGTGGAGGTTGCGCGGCGCAGGACTGCAACTCATCTCACGATTCAGATTGCCGACGCAGTCAGAACAATCCTGGCGCTGGCTCCCCTCAGCAGTGACAGGACTCGCCGTTTACTCTATTGTGGCGCTACTGCACAGTGTACTCCGCTTTGAAGATCAGGATCTGCGGTGGTGGTCTGTGGGGGGCACTCTGCTTACAGGCTTTGCGTTTTACGCTTTCAGTGAACTGAGTGAGTACTCGCAGAAATTCAAAAAACGGACCCTGCTGGCATTGGGTATTGGCTCTGTGTATGCCGGCTGGGCTCTGTTGCCTGCAGGAGGAAAATTTAACTGGCTCCACCATCTGATTCGTCTGCTGGAAGTGGTCGCCCTGTTGAGCCTGGTCCTGACTTTGATCCAGGTCAAATGGAAATCTCTCACAGCCGACTGGTCGGAAGCCGTGCGTAGCAATTCACGGACTTTTTTAACTGCTGCGGGAATCACACTTCTCTCTATTCTGATCACAGAAGTGAAATATCATCTTGCTGGAGTTCCCCTGCAACTCACCCCAGCCCGAATCGGGGTCGTTTCACTGACGCTGGTTGCATTGTCAGCGGCCCTTGTCCTGATGGCAGCAATTCCTAAATACGATCCGTTTCAATTAACCCTGAAGCGGCGGATGTGGTACGTGTATGCAGCAGAAATCGTACTGGCCCTGCTGTTCCTGCATATTTATCTGACGATGCCCGAACTGTTCCGAGGTTACCTGCTCCCTTACTGGCCTTACATCGTGATTGCTATCGCATTCGCAGGTGCCGGAGTGGGAGAATTTTTCGATCGCATCGGCCTGAATGTACTTTCGGAACCGCTGCAGCGAACAGGCACTTTCCTCCCCTTACTGCCGGCACTCAGTTTCTGGATCCATGCTGCCTCTCATGAGCAGTCACCCATTGCGGGTGAATATTCGATGATCCTGCTGTTGATTGGGATCGTGTATGTTACGATGAGCTTATGGCGAAAGTCATTCGTTTACACGACGCTAGCAGCACTTGCCGGCAATGGTGCCTTATGGGCGTTCTGGATGGAACAGGGACAGGTCTTTACACAACACCCACAGCTCTGGCTGATTCCCCCTGCCCTGTCCGTATTGATCGCCACGCATCTGAATCGGGAAAAACTCAATTCAAACCAGCTGACTGCTGTCCGCTATTTCGCCACGATGTCCATTTATATCAGTTCGACTGGCGACATGTTTATCGCGGGCGTTGCCAACAGCCTGTGGCCTCCCGTGATTCTCTGCAGCCTGTCAGTTATCGGCGTGTTCGCCGGAATGATGTTTCGGGTACGTGCTTTCCTGTACGCCGGCTCGTCATTTCTGGTACTCTCGATTGTGAGTATGATCTGGCATGCCTCACAGTCGCTGGGACACGTGTGGCCCTGGTGGGCGTTTGGAATCGGCCTGGGAATCTGTATCCTGGCTCTGTTCGGGATGTTTGAGAAGCGCAGAAACGAGATGCTGGAACTGGTAGGACAGCTCAAAACGTGGGACCGCTGATCGGCTGCTGTGAATCAAACGACTCACAGCAGCACGTATCAATCGTGTTTATTCAGCAGTTGTAGTCCGCTGGTTCCGCTTACGCTCATTCTCGGTCAGATGAATCTTTCGCAGACGAATGATCTTGGGAGTAATTTCCACGTACTCATCGTACTCGATATATTCCAGTGCTGCTTCCAGACTCATGTCACGAGGCGGCTTGAGCACCATGTTCTCATCAGAACCGGAAGCTCGCACGTTGGTCAGTTTTTTACCGCGAATCGGATTCACAACCAGATCGTTGTTGCGGACGTTCTCTCCGATAATCATACCTTCATAAACGTCTGCCCCGGGGCCGACGAAGAACTCTGCCCGGTCCCGCAGTTTCCATAAGGCGTAACCAACGGCCTGGCCTTTGTCCTGAGAAATCAGAACTCCATTCGCACGCCGCGGGACTTCCCCTTCTGTCGCTTTATAGGCTTCAAAGCGGTGATTGATGATGGCTTCTCCCCGCGTTGCATTCAGCAGACGGGTACGCAGTCCAATCAGACCACGCGCAGGGATTGAAAACTTGAGATGGGACATACCTGTTTCGCTGGATGTCATATCTATCATCTGGCCACGGCGGGCACAGACCAGTTCCATCACCGATCCAACCACTTCTGAGGGAGCATCGACTTCCAGTGACTCAAACGGTTCATGCCATTTACCGTCGATCTTCTTGCGAATAACTTCCGGCTTACCGACAGACAGTTCATAACCTTCACGGCGCATCTGCTCAATCAGGACTGAAAGATGCAGGATACCGCGACCGGAGACAGAGAAGGAATCTTTGTCTTCCCGCTCGGCAACACGGAGTGCCACATTCGATTCCAGTTCCCGCATCAGACGATCACGCAGGTTGCGGCTGGTCACGTATTTTCCATCCTGACCCGCTAAAGGCGAACTGTTGATAGTAAACAGCATGGACAGGGTTGGTTCATCAACGTCAATGCGGATCAGAGCCTGTGGCTTTTCTGCACAAGCAACGGTATCACCGATTTCCGGATTATCCAGGCCTACCAGGGCGACAATATCGCCGGCAGAAGCCACATCGACGGGTGCCCGTCCCAGGTTGTTGTAGAGTTCTACCGAATCAACGGTGCACTTCAGATGATCCCCATTACGTTTGATGAGGGTTACGCGTTCGCCGGTACGAACTTTTCCACTGTTGATACGGCCGGTAGCAACACGCCCTACATATTCAGACCATTCCAGGGTAGTTACCATCATGGTCAAGGGTGCGTCCTGGTTGACATCGGGAGCAGGCACCTTTTCGAGGACCATATCCAGCAGCGGGTGAATACTTTCGCCGAAGTTGTCGAGATCATGTGTCGCGAAACCTTCGCGGGCGCTGGCGTAGATATACGGGAAATCAAGGGTTTCGTCGTCCGCATCCAGTTCTACAAACAGGTCGAACATCTCGCTCAGGACATGGTCGGGGCGACAGTCAGAACGGTCAATTTTGTTGATAACGACCAGAGGCTTCAAACCACATTCCAGCGCTTTTTTCAGAACAAACCGTGTCTGCGGACGAGGGCCTTCAAACGCATCCACCAGAATCAAAACGCCATCAGCCATGCGGAGTACGCGTTCGACTTCGCCACCAAAGTCAGCGTGGCCTGGAGTGTCGATGATGTTGATTTTGACGCCCTTATACACCAATGCGATGTTCTTGGCCAGAATCGTAATGCCTCGTTCCCGTTCCAGATCGTTGGAATCCAGAATGCAGTCGCCCTTTAATTGAGAATCACGAAAATGGCCACTTTGATGCAGCAAGGCATCGACCAGTGTCGTTTTCCCGTGGTCCACGTGCGCGATAATCGCAATGTTCCGCACATCTTCTCGTTTCATGACTCGTAACTCTTCCCACAATGAATCTCTCGGGAAACCGTCTTAATATTCAAACGTTCCTTACAGGGAACAGAGGGTTTCACCAAAAAACCGCCTCACAGCGCATCAGGCAACTATAGAAGCCGCAAAATATATCAACAATAGATTACTAACGCAAAGCCCAGAATTGGACATTCTTACTGGTAGTTCTGATCAGTTTTAGCGATACTTTTATCAAATACGACGCTTTATCATCTAAAAGTGAGAGTTCTCACCATAAATTCATAATTCACAAAGGGGTTATATCGCATGGACTGTCTCCGTCTGCAGATTTACCTTTGCCTGTTATTCTTCGCTTTTTTTCCGTCAGATTCCCTTTACGCCCAGAATCAGACCTCGTTTGACATCCTGCTCAAAGGGGGAACGATCATTGATGGCACGGGGAAACCAGGCTTTACTGGCGATATTGCAATCAAATACGACCGGATCGTACAAATCGGCCCCGAGATCAAAGGGACTGCCAGCGAGACAATTCCCTGTCGCGGACTGACAATTGCTCCGGGATTCATCGACCTGCATAACCACAGTGATCGGCAGATTATTTCACCTTTAACCCGGGCGAACATGAATTATGTCACCCAGGGTTGCACCACAATTGTGACGGGAAATTGCGGCAGTGGTCCGGTCGATACAGAAGAATATTACCGTATCATCGACGCCGCGGGAAGCGGAACAAATGTACTGCACCTGATTCCCCAGGGATCATTGCGTGACGAAGTCATGGGATCAGGACAACGCAAGCCAACTGACGAAGAACTGCAGAAGATGAAATCACTGGCTGAAAAAGCCATGCAGGACGGTGCCTGGGGCATGTCTACGGGACTGATCTACGTACCGAGCTCTTATGCGGAGACAGACGAACTGGTTGAACTGGCTCAGATTGTTTCTCGTTACCAGGGAATCTACGCCAGCCATATTCGCAATGAAAGCACCGAGTTACTGGCAGCCGTCAACGAGGCTTTGAAAATCGGTAAACAGGCGAAGCTGCCTGTTCATATTTCGCACTTTAAATCGAGCGGCCAGGATGCCTGGGGACTGGTGATTCGCGCGGCTGCCATGATTGAGGATGCCCGGAAACAGGGACAGAATGTGACTGCCGACCAATATCCCTATATCGCTTCCAGCACCTCACTCGGAGCGACGTTAATCCCCGCCTGGGCCAGAGCTGGCAGTAATAAAGAACTGGTGGCCCGCCTGGAAGCTCCCGAGACTTCAGAAAAAATCAGAAAAGCCATTCAGAGTAATATTGAAAAACGCGAAGAGGGAAAAGCGGTTCGTATAGCCCGCTATTCAGAGCGCCCCGACTGGGTGGGCAAAAACCTGCTGCAGATCGCGGAAAAAGAAAATAAAAGCGTACTGGACATTGTGCTGGAAATCACACGCCAGGGAGGAGCATCAGTAGTTAATTTCAGTATGAATGAAGCCGATGTCCGACAGATCATGAAAATTGACTGGGTGGCCACCGCGTCTGACGGCCGGGCTTATCTGCCAGGTTCGGATCGCCCCCATCCCCGTAATTACGGAACCTTTCCCCGTAAGCTGGCATATTACGCGCTTCAGCAGAAAGTGATCCCACTGGAACATGCTGTTCGCAGCATGACCGGTCTGCCGGCTGACATCCTGGGACTCAAAGACAGAGGCTATCTGCGGGAAGGAGCTTATGCTGATATTGTCGTGATGGATACAGACACCCTGATCGACAAGGCCACCTTCGATGATCCACATCAGTATTCGGATGGCATTCGTTTTCTGTATGTGAATGGCAGCCCCGCGATCACAGCCGGCTTTCCCACCGGCAGCCTGGCTGGCAAAGCCCTGCGACACCAGACGGTTGCGAACAACACAAAAAAGCAATCATCGCCGTGAGTCAGATCAGGAAAGAGGCTGCATTGAATCCGCATCAGACACAGTTACTGGTCAGTGTCAGGAACTGTGAAGAAATTGCCCCCGCGATTGCAGGTGGCTGCGATATTCTCGACTTCAAAGACCCCGCACGCGGTGCCCTGGGGCAAATCGATGAGACTACGCTGAGGGCTGTCATGGAATACTGCCAGCAATACTCCGTAACCCTGCCACTCAGCATGGCACTGGGGGAGCTCTGCGAATGGAGAAGAGAGCAAAAGTGCCTGAAAATCCCACCAGAGATCACATATTTAAAAATGGGTTTCTCTGACAGCAGTGGATCGAAATACTGGAGTTCAGACTGGCAAAATCTGATCCAACGCATTGAGGAGAGCAGTGGGCACCAACACCAGTGGATTGCAGTCGCTTACGCCGACTGGAAACAGGCGGATTCTCTCTCTCCAGATGAAGTTCTGGAAGCAGCCTGTGAAAACCGTTGTGCCGGTCTGCTGATTGACACATTCTCGAAACAGAACGGCAGACTGCTGGACCTGCTCTCTCCAGACACCCTCGGCGAGATCATCGAACGGGCGAAAAGCAGCCAACTGAAAATCGCGCTGGCGGGTTCATTACGAATTCAGGACCTGGAAATTCTGTCAGATCTGACACCAGATATTATCGGCATCCGCGGAGCCGCCTGTCTCAGTTTTAACAGAACCAGTGTGATCCAGGAATCTGCCATCAGTTCCTTTCGGAAACAGATGTGCTTCCGGACAGATTCAATACGATCAGGACGCGGTAGTTGCTGAGACCGTATGCTGCTTGGGTTCTTTCAGAGGATTATAAGGAGCATATTCTTTCAGCTTCAGCTTCTGGATCATGGGGACGATGTGGTTGGCAGGGATGGCAAACGATTTTGTTCTGCCGGCACGGGCAATATTCAATCCAATCGCGTTCCCCTGCAGATCGACAATCACGCCTCCACAGTCTTCCGGACGCAATACGGTATCATGCTGCAGTACTTCGGTAAAACCTGTTTTTCGTCGGCTCAGTTCTCCCCCCATTTTTTTCTGCATTTCCCGCAGGCGGTCATAAATCAGCATTTGCGGATCTGTAAGGACAACCACCGCATTCACTTCTTCTTTTTCCCGGAGGACCTTAACCAGAACCCGGTCGCCTGGCAAAAACTTACGCACAAAATTGGACAGGCTGCGGGCACTGTCGATCTCTTCGCCAGCAACACTCAGGATCACATCACCGGGTTTCAAGCCCGCTTCTTCAGCACCACTTTCACGCATGACCTGTTTCACCAGCGCACCGCCTTCGCCATCGTCAATCTGTACTCCCAGAACTCCGGGTGCTGGATCAATTTTTCGACGGGCAACACTCAGAACACCAACGCTCACAGGAGACATGCTTAAACCGGGAGTGACCAGCCATTGCCCCACTAATGGATCCGTATCCGATTTCCACCTGACAGTGGGAAGATTTCTGGCGTCAATTTTGATCAACGCCAGATCGAGTTTTCCATCGACACCAATAATCTCGGCCTGATAGCGTTCTGCCGTCGATAGTTCACAGGTGACTTCTCCTTCCAGCTGGCTGGCCTTGGTCAGGATCCACCCGTCAGATTCGACGATGGCGCCCAGGGAAGCCTCTTTTCCATTGGAACGAACCCGGACAGTCCATGAACGGGGTGTGGAGACGACAGAACGGAAGGCCCTGCGCATCTGGGAGCCACTGGTTAACTGGCTGGGTTGCAGTTGATCACGAGCGTAGCTCTGAGAAGACAAACCGCCCAGGCAAAGCGAAATCATCCAAACCAATAATACAAAGCGAGCAGTCGTCGCTGTATGGTTTCCAGTATTTTGATCCTGGTTCAAGTCTATCTCCTCACATTTGGGTATTTCAGGTGATCTTTATTTCGGAGCAGAAACCAAGATCGAAAGCCAGTTGTCTATTGTCAGTCTCTTGCGGCAAGCTGCACTTCAAACGTCATATTTTTACCAGCACGAATGAGAATAATCTGTACGGTCTGACCGGGTTTGTATTGTTGAACCACTTCAGCCAGCTGTTCAATTCCGGTAATCTTTTCATCATTGAGTTGAACAATGATATCATCGGTTTGCAACCCGGCAATTTCGGCAGGAAAGCCGCGAGTGACTCCAATCACTTTGCAGCCACGGTCAGTATCTTCACCATTCACACCCAGGACGGCATTCTGGCCGAGAGGTTTTGCCCCCCACATATCGCCGGCAATCAGTTTTTCCCAGTCATCCTGAAAGGCGGAAACGGGAATATGAAAATTCCAGCTGGTAGAGGGTCCAATACGACTGTGAATTCCCACGACCTGCCCCTGCATGTTAAACAGCGGCCCGCCTGAATCGCCACCAATCAGCGTACAATCGGTCTGCAGCAGGTGTTTCTTACGAGAGACGACTCTTCCCAGCCTCACGACAGGATCACGTCCTGACTGATAACCATTGGGATGACCGGTCGCCAGTACCCATTCGCCAGACTCCACTTCAGAAACGTCTCCCATTTTCACTGCAGAGAGTTTGCTGATATCAACATCATCATCTTCAATCAGTTTAACAAGACCGGCATCGAGCCCTCGATTCAACCCCATGGTACGGCCTTTTAACGTTCGGCCATCATGTAGAATAATCGTCGCATTTTTTTGTGCCAAACCAATCACATGTGCTGCAGTTAAAATATAACCGGCTTTATTATCGATAATCACGCCGCTGCCTTGTGCTTCTCCCACACGGACAGAGACCGTGCTCTCAATTGCAGTCCTGGTCAGCGAAGTAACCTGTCGCTCAATTTCCTGCAAATCTTCCAGCGAATCCGGAACGGTTTTGAAGAAGACCTCTGACAGTTTTGCCACGGGGACTTTCGAAACCGGTTTCTGAACTTTGACGTCCTGCTGAGCAGACAGTGGGGCTGCAGAAAACCCGACCGCAATCAATAGTGCGCAGGAAAGAAGGGATCTCAGCATAACGTAGCCCGCCATTCTGGTAGTGATTTCAGGGGTTTGTCTCATAAGGCTTCACTTAACAGCTGGTTGGGCTGTATCCCTCAGGTAAAATGTGTTGACTATAGGATACGCGATACAGGTGTGACTTTTCAAGAAAAAAGATGAAAAAGTCAGAGAGAGGCAGTTTTTCTAAATTCCTTTAAAATGAGGACTTGTGTACGTGCCGGGCAATGCGAAAGTTTTTGAGAACTCAGAGATCAGACTCTTAGGATTGCTTTTATCCAACAGAATATTCGCTATTATTAGCCTGTGTCTTTAAATTTCAACGTACGTAAATTGAATAACCGTTTCCTCTCAAGAAAGAATTCGCTGTCATATGGATATACAACAGACTGAATTCCCCGGCCTGGTGATCATCACTCCCCGTGTTTTTTCTGATGACCGTGGGTTCTTCAAAGAGACCTTCCAGCAGGAACGTTATGAACAGGCAGGAATCCCAGGGCCTTTTGTTCAGGACAACCATTCGCGATCTTCTGCGGGGATTCTACGGGGACTGCATTTTCAGATTCAGCGCCCCCAGGCAAAACTGGTGTTTGCTGTAGAGGGTGAAATCCTGGATGTCTGCGTTGACCTCAGAAAGAATTCACCCACATTCGGAAAATCGATCTCGGTCCTGCTGTCGGCAGAAAATCACAAACAACTCTTCGTACCCGCCGGATTTGCCCACGGATTTTATGTGATCAGTCCACGGGCCGATTTCATGTATAAGTGCAGCGACTATTATTTTCCCGAATTTGAACGAACCCTGCTGTGGAATGATCCTGCCCTGGAAATTGAGTGGCCTCTGTCGGGTGAACCAATTCTGTCTGAAAAAGACCGCAAGGGACTACCACTGTCCGAATGTGAAATATTCGAATCCTTATGAAACTCCCACTCATCGCGTTAACCATGGGCGACGTCTCCGGCATTGGTCCGCAATTGCTGGACGTGCTCTGCAGCAAACCAGATATCTTTCAGATCTGTCGTCCTGTCATTTACGGAAATGCGACTGTTTTCCGGCGTGCCTCGGAACAGTCTGGTTCCACATTGCAGATCCGAGAGATCGAATCCGTCTCAGACAGCCTTGAGTTCCAGGCGGGAATCGCAAACTGCATTGATCGCGGAAAATCAGATGTTGTTGATGCAGTCCCCTGTGAAATCGATGCCCGCTCCGGACAGGCCGCCTTTGATTATCTGGTGAGTGCCATTGATGATTGTCTGGCCGGACAGATGGATGCCATCACGACGGCGCCTCTCAATAAGGAATCACTCCGACTGGCAGGGATCAATTATCCCGGCCATACAGAAATTCTGGCTGACCATTGCGGCGTTGCCGACTTTGGGATGATGCTTTACCTGCCGCATGGTGCTGCCATTCAACCTCCCTCCGGCCTGGGTATCGTCCACACGACCCTGCATACTTCCATCGCCAGTGTACCCGGTTTACTCAACACCGATGCGATATTTGAAAAAATCAGACTGATCTCGGGATTGATGCAGAAAATGGGCGAAGATCAACCCAGGGTCGCTGTCTGCGCGCTGAATCCGCACGCGGGAGAGCATGGTCTGTTTGGCGATGAAGAAGCACGTATCATTGCCCCTGCGGTCGAACGGGCGATTCAATCAGGCCTGAATGCAACCGGCCCGTTACCTGCCGATACGCTGATTCGTCGTGCCGTTCATGGCGAGTTCGATGCGGTCGTTGCCATGTATCACGATCAGGGGCATATTCCGTTCAAACTCCTGGGCTTCGACCAGGCAGTCAACATTACACTCGGTTTGCCAATTGTCAGAACCAGTCCCAGTCATGGTACTGCCTTTGACATCGCCTGGAGCAAGACTGTTCCCGAAACCCGGGGCATTGTCGAAGCAATCAAAGCTGCAGCAAAGCTGTCTCAGCAGCAGTTAAACCGGTAAGAGTTCGCCCCCATGATCTCATCAGGACCTGATATGAAACTTCCCAAAATGGTACCGCACCCGGAACAGGATGCCACAAACCTGCTGTTAATCCGTCATGGTGCTACACCTCCCAATGAACAACGTCCCTATATCCTGCAGGGGTGTGGAATTAATCCCAGTCTGAGTGAATCTGGGCAGAAACAGGCTGCTGCGCTGGGACAGTTTCTTTCTGACATCAGTCCGATCCATCATGTTTACTGCAGCCCCATGATCCGGGCCCGGGAAACTGCGGAAGCAGTCTGCAAACCATTGGGCCTGACGCCTCAGGAAGTGGCTGAAATCCATGAATGCGACGTGGGTCTCTGGGAGGGAAAATCATGGGACATTATTATGCAGGAGTTCCCGGAAGCATATGAAGCATTCATGCATGACCCCTACATGAACCGGTACGAAGGAGGAGAATCGTACGGCGATGTGCTCAACCGGGCAGAGCCCGCGCTCCAGAGTCTGCTGGACCGACATCTGGGAGAAACAATCGTCGTGGTCGCGCACAACGTGGTAAACCGTGTCTACCTGGCGAGGGTGCTTGGTCTGGAAATCAGCAAGGCCAAAGACCTCGCACAGACCAATACCGGGATCAACCTGATTCGCTACGAAGACGGCGCCACGAAAGTCATCACGATGAACTCCATCTTTCATCTGAATGGGATTCCACATTGATTTCACTGCGGAGAATTCAGTTCGCCTTGATTAGCTCCAGGAAAGCGCTCAGTTTCTGCAGGTTCTCACTGAAGACTTCACTGGCAATGTACTGACTGTTCACCGGAATTTTTGGCTGTCCCGCCAGGCGTTCTCCGGTGCTGGTACTGACCCAGCGTGCCTGGGAATCCAGGTTTTTCAGGATGGTTTGTACCTGAGTCGAAAGTTCACGGGGGCTGATTTTTGTAGACTGCTGCTTTCCCGCCTTGCTTAAATTATATTCACGCTGCAGTTGAGTCAGCTTCGATTCGATTTTCCAGCCATAATGGCGAGGCAGATCGGAATCATCGTAGGTCAGACTGTAGTTCTTACCACTCCGCGACATATACAGGGGCCGATTGGTTTTGAGTTCATAGTAACGGGCCAGCTGGCCATCCGGTAATTGAGATTTTTTCAGCCACGCTAATGCCTCTGGAATCGGTTTCAGGTATTTCTGATCACCGCCGCTGAAATGATAGATTTTGATCAGGGTTTCAATCACATCCTGAGTCTCGCCTCCCGTTACAGCCGGTGGTTCGAAGCGGCGGGCCCAGATGGGCTGCATCTCATAGTTGTATTGCTGCGCCCACGCGGGTTGAGGCTGTGGCAATTGTGATGCGATCAGAAAATCCCCCAGTTTCAATACCGCCTGCCGATAACGAGGGTCCTGGTATATTTCATACGCTTCGATGAGCACTGTGGAAACGTAGCCGGCCACCCCATCATTCAATGTATACTGATCCCAGTAATTCTTGATTCGTCCTTCCGTCCGCCAGTCGTAGGCAGGGAAGTTTCCTTTCCTGGGCTCTACATTTTTTACCGGCTCTGTCCAGACCTGTGGAAACGCCCCCACCGGGAACTGGGCGGCAAGTAACGCGTTCAAAGCGATCTCTGCCGCTTCGTGAATTTTCTGATGCTGAAACTGATGCGCCTGGTCCACATGAATCAACAGGCGAATTGCAGACTGGGTTATACCATCATCAAGGGTCGAATAATTACGCCCCCTGCCTTTCCCGTTCCGGTATTCAGCAGTCAACTTGCTGTTCGGATTAAACTCAACCGAATTCGTCCAGCCGCCGGATTTCAACTGACCGTAAACCAGCGCCAGGGCTGCATCCGTTGCCGCTTCCAGATAAAACGGTTCCCCCGTGGCCTTGTAAGCTGCCAGAAACGCGAGACCGACTGTGGGAGTCCCCGGAGGTTGTACCCAGATCTGATCGGGGCCGGCCTTCCCCTCTCCCCAGCGTTCCCGCAGATCAAGACTGTAGTAATAGACGTAGCCTCCATGGACGGCCAGTGTATTGCGAAAATATTCACTCGACTTCCGCATGGCGCGTAGCACGTTCTCCTTTGACTCGATCTCAGCAGCTGAAACCGGCTGATTCTCAAAACTGATCAACGTCACCAGGGCCAAAATCAACAGCAGCACAAGTCCTTCGATTTTCTTTAACACTACTGATGACTCCTCTTAATCAATTTTGAAATGAGAAAACAGACCGACTATTTTTTCACAGGCACCCACTGGACCGCATCGATGATCACATACCCGTCAGCACTTTCATTTGATACTTCCACAGTAGCCAACTGATCGGGAGAGAATTCATACTCACCCAGAGATACAAAGTGTCCTTCCAGCGGTGGCATCTTTTTCTGGTTGATCATGCGGGTTTCTGTTCCCTGCGCGTGCTGCAGTTTCACTTTAACCTGAGAACTCCGATTCCCGTTCGGCGTGTAGGCATATCGCACTTCATAACGTCCCGACTCGGGAAGCTTCGTTTCAAATCGGGCGACCGCTTTCCCATCCCGGGTATTCGATTCGTGACTGTAGCTCGAACCGATAAATTTTTTAGCGGAACGGCTGGTAATCCAGTTACCGGTCAGCTTTGCCTGAGTGTCATCCAGAACGATCCCTTTCAAGGTCTCCGGATTCACTCCGTTTTTGCCATATTTCACCTCTGGAGGCGCTTCCAGAACCTGCCCTTCTTTGATCAGCTGGGCTTTCAGAGTTGAATAAGGCACATCCTGCACATCCAGCCCCTGATCGAGGGCAATCGCTGCGGCAGTCGCTGCGGAATGTCCCAGAATCATAAAGACCGGTTCCATGCGAATTGAACCAAAGGCAATATGCGAACTGGAAACACATACCGGGACCAGCAGATTAGCGCATTCTCCTTTTTTCGGAACCAGGCTGCCGTAGGCAATTTCATAAGGACCGCGTGTCGAGACTCCGATGTCTCCTTCGTTCTGGACGTAACCTTCGGGAGTCACGTACCGCTGCACGTTATGAGAATCCATGGTATAAGATCCCATACCAACCGAATCTGGAGTGGAGCGTTTCTTCAACAGCTCGTTTTCGGTCATCACAAACTGGCCGATCATGCGACGGGCTTCGCGGATATACAGCTGATGCGGCCAGTTCCCGTTATCAGTAAACTCATCTTTCGCCAGACCCCACTTGCGCATCTGCTGCTGGACTTCCTGTGGAACGCGGGGATCATTGGCGATAAAATAGAGCCAGCCCTGCTGATAGGTTGTGTGCTCCTGGATGATTTCTTTCCGGCGCTCATAAGAGGCTTCCGGGTAATCATAATTATAGCCGATGTTATCGGTACTCATGGGGCCGTGGTTGTTCGTATCCGTTTTGAAATTCGGAATCGGGTCGAACTTGGCAAAAGTATCTCTCCAGCCGGCATCATAAATTCGCAGCATCAGTTCGTACTGCGAAGGATCGTACCCCTCAGGTTTCGGGAAGGGAACGCGATTCTCCTCATGATTCGTCAGGCACATACGAAAACAGTAAGCCTGAATTTTATCATCACCCGAACCATATTTTCCGGGATCAGCGCCACTGATCCGCGGGAGTAACCCGCTGGCGGGATCGCCGGGCGTTTTATACGGACTGATTTTTTCTTTGACCGCATTCGGACCAAAGTGGTGCCTGTGATGCAATACTCCTGTCTGGACGCCATTCCACTCTTCGCCATACACACTGTTTGCTTCTCGTCCGACATGATAGCTCACCCCGGCGGCTGCCAGCAGATCCCCTTCGTAGGTAGCATCGATAAACATCCGGCCTGCGAATGTTTTTCCACTAAGCATCGTAATGGATGTAATCTTATCTGCCGATTTTTTCACTCCCTGCTTGCGGTCCAGCCATTCGTCACGATAAACGGGGATCTGGTACTCCCTCACAAAATCCTCAAAAACCTGTTCTGCAACATGCGGTTCGAAAATCCACATGGTCCGCTGTTTTCCGTCAATCGCGGGAGTCCCCTGGCCTTTGTCGCCATACTCATCACGTTTTTGCCACTGCCAGGCCTGCGGTGACTGGTAATGTTTCCAGACGCGATGATAAAATTCTCTGGCCAGACCGCCGATGACCGCTTTATTCCCCGTATCGGTCCAGCCCAGGCCGCCACTCGACAAACCACCCAGATGTTGGTCGGGACAGACGATCACAACAGATTTTCCCAAACGCTTCGCCTGAACGGCGGCAGTCACAGCCCCGGAGGTGCCTCCGTAGATGACCATGTCATACTCTTCAGCCGCAGAAACAGTTGAGGTGATCAACATCAGGCACAGACAGCCTGTCATGATTTGACGAACGAAATTCATTGGTCGTAGTTCTCCAGGTTGTTAAACTCACGAGTGTTTTTTTAATCGATGTATCTCAAATTGAGTCCTTCATTCTACAGCACAATCAAATCAATACAAAGCAAGAAACAGGCCTCACTTCTTCGTTCCCACAGGAATCTGATTTGACAGGAAGACTAATTAACAGATCACCTGTTCCATACTCTGTTCAATTTCCGGATTGCTCAGAACGGGTGACTTTGATTTAATTCCCGATCATGATTACAAGATCGTAATTGTTTCACTCTTCAAACAGGGATTCAGCGATTCAGGAATGACTGAAGAACTCACCGCTTACCACGAAGCAGGCCATGTCCTGATCGCCGTTTATGCTGGCGCCCGCGTGCATTCTGTGACCGTTGATCCCGACTGGGATGATGGCCCGGAACGTTTCGGCGATGCCCAGATATCCTGGCCCGAAGGCGCACTCAACCAGAAAGCCGGTCTTGAGAAAGCAGTCCTGGTCGCATTAGCGGGACCTGTTGCAGAGATGATCCATACGGGCGACCCGTTTCATCCGGCACTCGTCTCGGAATGGTCGGGAGACTGGCGACAGGCCTGGCAGGCGGCGGCGGCACTTGTTCCCCAGCGCGAAGCCCGCATGCTCTATCTGGAAAAACAGACCATCAGCCTGTATCACCTGCTCAGGGAGGATTCCTACTGGTCGGCGCTGGGAGACCTGGTCGATCAGTTACTGGCACATGAAACACTGGAAGAAGAAATGATCTACGAAATCATCTCTCACTGGCTTTGAAGAATCAATCTGCCAGCTTCGCTTCAATTGTCTTCCGGAGTTCCCTTAAAAATAAATGATGACGTGCCGAACGTGACTGGTCCGGATCTTCGATCATTTTGACAGCTTGAATCATAGTCCGATACGCAGCAGGAAATTGATGAAAGCTGACTCCTTGCGTCACATAATCATGATACCAGTCAAACGGCTGTAAACGAGAATCAATGAATTCCGTCATCGCCTGGTAGGTAAATACAGGCAGATATTGCTGGTCTGCTACTCTGACTTTCGTTTTCAGAATCTGATAACCTTTTCCCAGGGATTCATGTTGATCGAGTAATATCTTCTGTTCCTGCGAGATCTGGTACACTGCCCCCCAGACTGTGGAATCCTTCTGGGTGGGCAACTCGATATCACACTTTCCAGATGCATCCAGCCCCACTTTGTGAAAACAGAGACGAGCCCCTTCCAACTGTGCCACTGAATACAGCTGACAATCCCCAATCCTGGCTTTCAGGCGCAGCGGGTGAAGGTTTGATCCGTAGGCAAAATAATTAAGTGTTCGCATCATTAATTTCCGCTTCGACACCACCATCAACACATCAACGTAAGTTGATAAATCACAAGAAATTGTCGCCGTTTCGCCTTCTGTGATTTTAGTACACTAAGCTCCTGCATGGTCAGAGGATTCAGGAGGGGAATACTTTACCAGCCAGACATCATGCTGTGTATGATTCCTCTAACTGATTCAATTGCTTAATCAGTATCAATTAGCGCGTTTTTCGCCTGATTATCAAGTGAAATCCCTCCTGATATCTGCAAATAGACAATCACATTTTCCCCTCCGAGAAGAATTCTGAGGTGATTCCATTTATTTAGCCTCGTTTATTTTCAGATCACTTTCCCAATCCAAAAAAGTCCAGAGATACACCGGATTGCTTACGATTCCAAAGAGATACTTGATAAGTAACGCCACTGTTTTTTCAGGATTTCCAAATGATATCGATTCCCACATCAACGCCCCCGCAAATCAGCTTCCCTTCGAATCTGCTGATCTGGGCCTCGAATTCAGATCAACAGCTTGATCTGTTTAACCAGGCATGGCTTGAGTTCACGAACAGTACCCTCGAACAGAACCTCAATGACAGGTGGCAGCAGTTTATTCATCCTCATGATCTGCAGGGACTACTGCGATCCTGGCAAGAAGCACATACGGCTCAGGCAGCGTTTCAATGTGAATATCGCCTGAAACGGGGGGATGGACAATATCGCTGGTTCCAGTGTCAGGCCGAACGACGACCTGCTGTCTCCGATGAATTTTGCGGCTTTATCGCGACCAGTATTGACCTCCTGCTACAGGAAAAGCAAATCGAGTCAAACAGAGATATTCAAAAGCATCTGGAGGGACTGCTGAGCTCTTCCTCTCACGGAATCTGGGACTGGATCGATCTCAATTCCATAGAGCAATGGTGGTCCCCCCGTTTTTACGAGTTGATCGGTTATCAGAACCAGGAAATCGACTCGAGTATGGATACGCTGAAACTTCTGCTGCACCCCGATGATGTGGACGACACCTTTCTGGCGATTGCGAATGCTTTGAATAAAAACGACCGCTTCGATCGGGAATACCGACTGCGTATCAAGGGGGGTGCGTATCGCTGGTTCAGAGGATTTGCAAATGTACTGCGTGATGAATCGGGGCATGCAATCAGGATGACAGGCTCAATGACCGATATCCATCGACGGGTTCAGGCGGAAGAGGATTTGAAACGTTCAAGACAGGAAGCAGAACAGGCGAAGAAAGAAAAGAATAATTTTCTGGCGATGATGAGTCATGAAATCCGCACACCACTCACTGCGATTCTGGGCTTCTCTGAAATGATTCTTGAATCAGCTCCAGATCCCGTCACATTGACATCTGCGGAAACGATACACATCAACGGAGAATATCTACTGAATACAATGAACGACTTTCTGGATCGATCCAAAATTGAAGAAGGTCAGTTTGATCTGGAGTTATTGGAATGTTCTCCGATCACAGTCATCGAAAATGTTCAAACTCTCATGGCTCGCAAAGCAGCGCTCAAGCAGCTCCCCTTTCATGTAGCTTTTGAAAATGAATTGCCGGGAACGATCAAGTCCGACCCGATCCGCCTCAAGCAGATTCTGTCTAACGTGTTGGGACTGGCAATCAAAATTACGGAAAAGGGAAGTATCGATCTGAAGATCAGTTCGGGTTCCACCGCTGCAGAAAAACAGATCCTCAAATTCAAAATAACTTTCGAAAACAAAGATTTAACTTACGCACAATTGAAGCAGATCTTTGCCAGTTCCCAACCGGAAGAGATCTCTCTGCCTGGTCTCGGCGGAGGAACGGGACTGGGACTGTTTGTCTGCCAGCAACTGGCGAGACTACTGGGAGGCCAGATTTCCGTTGATAGGGAATCAGAAAAGACTTCCCTGAGTTCCATTGAGATAACGATCGGCACGGGACATCAACTGGCGAAACAAATGCATCAGTTTTATTCACCCGATCGTATCCGTGAAATAAAATCATCCAAAATCAGTTATGACCTGATCCCTCAGAACAGTCGAATTCTGCTGGTTGAAGATGGTATCTACAATCAACGCCTGATCAACTTTCTGCTGAGTAAAGCGGGAGCCGATGTGAAAGTGGTCGAACACGGTCAGCAGGCATTAGATGAACTGCAGAAAAACAAAACAGTGGATGAGGAAATCGGTGCCGCTTTTGATTTGATTCTAATGGACATTCAAATGCCGGTTCTGGATGGATATACGACAACGCGCCGACTCCGGTCCATGGGCTTTACCAAACCTGTTATCGCCTTAACAGCCAATGTCATGGCGGGCGATCGTGAAAAATGTATAGCCGCCGGCTGTGATGAATATCTCAGCAAGCCGATTGACCGAAAGCGGCTCATTGAAGTCATCAACGGTTGTCTGAAAAAGCAAAGACTGAATCAACTGCTTCTGCACTAAACCTGAGGAAGTGCGCTGTCAACTTTTCTCAGGAGAGAGAATCTGCTAAAATCAACCGAGCCCCCTGTTGACTTTAATTTGAGAGGAGTTGATTCAGCGTGAGTGACCTGCAGTCTGCCGATGATTTGCCGACCCGATTTTCTATCCCGTCAGCCTGGAAAGGTGCCGAATTATTTACCCGGGACGACTGGCAATTCCATTTAACGCAGGCTCATCTGGATGATCTCCAGCAGGCGCTCGAAACCATTTCTCGTGAACACCTGAAGCGGGAACACATCACTCCCGCCCGCTTTCCCCTTCCGCATCTGGGGCCTGTTTTACAACAGATCCAGCAACAACTCGAAACGGGCTCTGGAGCCTGCCAGTTGAAACGCCTGCCGGTAGAAAACTATTCTGCTTCTGAGTTAGAAATTCTGTTCTGGATGATCTCTGTCCACATCGGAACCCCGGTATCACAAAGCGCCAGCGGGGATAAGATCTTCCACGTCCGCGATGAAGGTTTCCAGGTCGGCCAGAAAGAAGCCCGCGGGCCTAATACGCGCAAACGATTAAGCTTCCACACGGACCGTTGTGATGTGATCGGTTTTCTCTGCCTGCAACAGGCACTGTCAGGGGGAAACAATCAGCTGGTCAGTTCTGTTTCTGTATTCAATGAAATGCGGCAACGTTTTCCTGAACTGACCAGAATACTGATGCAGCCGTTTTATTATCTCAGGCACAACGTCGATACAGGTAATCAGAAACCGTTCTGCCAGCAACCAGTCTTTTCAGTTCAGGACGGGCATTTTGCCGGCAGTTTTCTGCGAGTGCTCATAGAGCGTGCTTATGCATCGCCGGATCTGCCGGACATGAGTCCCCAGCAGCGGGAGGCGCTGGACCAGTTGGAGACAGTTGCGGAATCTCCTGAATTGAGTGTCACCTTCTCACAGGAACCCGGTGATCTTCTCTTTCTGAACAACTGGGTTACATTTCATCGACGAGACGACTTTGAAGACGCCGAGGAATCACATTTGAAACGGCATTTACTGCGCGTCTGGTTAGCCGTTCCCAACAGTCGTCCGCTGAACCCGCTGTTTGCAGACAATTATGGTAGCACCGCAGCGGGTGCCGTTCGCGGAGGCATGTTGCCAACCCGTGAAATTGATCTCTCAAACAGTACGGGTTCTGACTCCAATTGAGTTCTGGCGTTTCGGCCTTGTGACAGTCCGGGATTCAGCTAAAATTCAGATTTGCCTTCTGTATCAGGTTCCCTTCAAATCCTGGATCACATGATTCGTAATTCGCAGCCGCCAGACGATCTCTCCCGTGAATCCGAGCAATCCGGACATACGTTCGAACGCATTGTATTAGATGAGATTCATCCTGAATTTCTCGATACCCTCGACAAGTCAGCGGTGCCGACTGTAACCGGTGTTAAAAAAATTATCTACCTGATTATGGCTGCCGTTTTTTTTGTACTGGGTGTGCTGGGCGTTGCTTTACCCGTTCTGCCGACGACACCATTTCTGTTATTGACCAGTTATTTTCTGATCAGAACCTCCCCGCGATTAAATGCAGCTCTACTGCGATCTCCGGTACTCGGCCAGGTTCTTAAAGAGTGGCAACAGGATGGGGGGGTACGTCTGAGTGTCAAAATTCAGGCAGTCTCGATTGTGGTCCTTGTCATTACTGCGACGCTGATTTTTTCCCCCCTTTCGATTCTGCTGAAATCGCTGCTGGTGATATTGGCCTGTATTGGAATCGTAGTCGTGATTCGCCTGCCTGGCCTCTCCTGATAAACAGACACAACGTCCACTGAGCATTCTGTTCCAGGTCCCCGGATCAACTTTTCCATGTGACGACTGAATCCTGGTAAAATCGGGTGCATCCTCTGCCGCTATGCATTAGAATAAGTCCAACGTTCGTACTTCCTTTCGAATCCAGACCGACATTTGCGACTCACGTACATTGGATTCGAATCTCAAGATATTCGTACATGAGATCACAGATTGAGACGCATACCAGCATTTAAATCCACAACAAGGAGCCCCCCGGATGCAACGTCGAGATTTTCTGAAAAACAGTGTGGTGGCAGGCAGTGCCGCCCTCTTCGCCGGCACTGCGGCGCAAGCTGCGGAAAAAGACAAGCCAAAACCCTTCCAGCTCAAATATGGCCCGCACTTTGGGATGTTTAAAAATGCGGCAGGTAATGATCCCCTCGACCAGTTGAAGTTCGCTGCCGACCAGGGGTTCACCGCCTGGGAAGATAACGGCATGAAAAAGAAGCCCAAAGAACTGCAGCAGCAGATCGCCGATACCATGGAAAAGCTCAACATGCAGATGGGTGTGTTTGTGGCCCATGGTTCGATTGGTAAAACGACATTTACCCGCAAGGACAAAAATGTCTGGGACTCCGTGCTGAAGGAGATCAAAGAATCAGTTGAAGTTGCCAAACGCGTGAATGCCAAATGGATGACCGTCGTTCCAGGAAATCTGGACGAAGGCCCCCGCAGTCGACTGGCGGAAGGCTATCAGACAGCCAACGTGATTGAATTACTCAGACGTTGTGCCGATATCTTTGAACCGCACGGGATGGTGATGGTTCTGGAACCACTCAACTGGTATGCCAATCATGGGGGAGTTTTTCTGCAGGGTTCTCCCCAGGCTTATGCCCTCTGCAAAGCCGTTGACAGTCCCTCCTGTAAAATTCTGTTTGATATCTATCATCAACAGATTACCGAAGGCAACCTGATTGTGAACATTGACAACAGCTGGGATGAAATCGGTTATTTTCAATCCGGCGATAACCCGGGACGCAAAGAACCGGGAACGGGCGAGATCAATTACCTGAATGTCTTCAAACACATTCATTCTAAAGGCTTCGAGGGAATCATAGGAATGGAACACGGAAATTCGAAACCGGGAAAAGAAGGTGACCTGGCTGTCATCGAAGCATATAGAGAGGTAGACCGGTTCTAACATGACTCTTAAAAAAGCAAAAAATGTTCTCGGTACCGAACTGGAAACCTGCTCGATGGATCCCGTAACCGGGTTTTATCGCGATGGCTGCTGCAACACCGGCGCATCCGACATGGGTCTGCATACGGTTTGCATTGAAGCCACGGCAGAATTCCTCGAATTCTCAAAGGAACGTGGCAACGACCTGAGCACCCCTCTTCCGATGTACGACTTTCCAGGCTTGAAACCGGGAGACCGCTGGTGTCTGTGTGTCGAACGCTGGAAAGAAGCGCTCGAAGCGGGAATGGCACCCCGTGTCAAACTGGAAGCTTGCCACATATCAAGTCTTGAATTTGTGGACCTCGAAGATCTGCAGGAGTACGCTGTCAAAATCTGACACTCCGCTCACACCCTGTCCCTGTAAAAAAACCACGGAACCAGTGATCTGGTCTGCCGTGGTTTTTTATGGGATGGAGAATATCAGCAATACTCTACTGGTCCATCAATCTTGAATTGACAGGTGATCGACATCCGGCGAGCACGCCAACGAGCATGCGGACCAGGTCGGGCAACGTGTCATTCCAGTTCTGATCAGACTCTATTTTGCTTTCAGCATGAAAATTTCACTGAAAGAAGAAGTCAGGAACATCTCGCCATTCTGATCCGTCCCGAACGTCATCACGGGAATACTGGGAGATTCAATCACATGATTGGCGGTCACTTTCTTGCCCTGGGCATCGTACTTCAAAGCCCAGAATTTTCCGGAAACATAGTCGCCATAGATGTAAGACCCCACAATGGCTGGAATCGCTTTGCCGCGATAAACCGAACCGCCGGTAATCGACTTGCCTACATCATGGTTGTATTCCCAGATCGGCTCAATCAGGTGCTTGCGAGGCTCGACACCATTCAGGCCAAACGGATGTTTCCCTTCACGTACCGACCAGCCATAGTTTCCACCTTTGACAATCAGATCAATCTCTTCCCAGATCCCTTGCCCGACATCCCCCGCCCACAGCACACCGGTTTCGGGATCGAAGGCAATCCGCCAGGGATTACGTAATCCATACGCCCAGATTTCCTTTCGGACGGTAGGGAATGTTGCTTTCTTCCCGTCTTCGAATGGATTGTCTGTGGGAATCGCGTAGTTCAGACCTTCCGATTTGTGATCCACATCAATGCGGCAGATGCTGCCCAATACACTGGAAAGATTCTGTCCGTTATGAAACGCGTCTCCCCCCGCTCCCCCGTCGCCAAAGGCAATATACAGCATACCATCCGGCCCGAAGACAACTGTTCCACCGTTATGATTCCAGGCGGGTTGTGCCACACGCATCAGCACTTCTTCAGAATCGGCAGCCGCTTTATCAGGGTCATCTTTGGAAACCCGGAAACGGGAAATGACAGAATAATTATGCGATTTACCAGGCGTACTGTAATACACGAAGAATTCGCCATTGGTTTTGTAGTCGGGATGAAAAGCGAGTCCCAGTAAACCTTCTTCATTCTTTTTATCGTGGTAAGATACCTTTTCCGAAATATCGAGGAACAGCTTCCCTTCTTCCAGATCTTCATCTTCCGGCGTATTGGGAACTACAAAGATCTTTCCTTTTTGAGCGGCAATAAACAGACGGTTCGACTCATCGCCTGCATGGGTAATTACAATCGGCCGGTCAATTTTCAGATAGGGAAATACTTTCACGATCTTCACAGGAGCCGGAGAGGTATCAACCTGCTCTTCAGCAAACAGAGACGTCGAGAAACACAGCATAATCAGCAACAGTGCAGAGATTGATTTCATCAGGTGTCTTCTTTGTAATGGTTTGGGATTAACAGGTGGGACATGCATGCGAAGCTGTTAACCAGAATAGAAAAAACAGATCGAGGATGCTACTGAATGACGGGGCATCTTTTCTGTGACAGACAGAAAAACTGATTCACTGTTTCTGCAGCAGAACCGGACGTAACCAGTTCACATTATCATCCATGTCGGCGTTCTTACCAAACTCGACTTTCAGAATCAGCTCGGCAGCGCCGGTAGTATCGATGCGAGGAACTTCAACCAGCCGCCGCTGGTCGTCTGAGAGCGTCTGCTGAAACACAACGCGCTGATCTACCAGTATTAAGACTTCCACATCCCCTCGTCCGGTCGTCGCATCATCCAGGCCAATCAGCGTTTGAAAACCGCTGTATTTACCATCCAGCTGAAATCGAAGTTCACCTGCGCTGTGCATCCCCAGGCCGGAGAAATACTCTTTCCCCTCGGCGATCAGCGGTCCGCGGAGCGCATTCCGATTTCGCTGCCAGTCCCATTTCCGGTTAAAGTACGGGGTGAACCGGTAGGAAGACGGCTCAAGAACTGAGAGCGGTATCACCTGCCCTCCCCGCGGGGTAATTGTTTCGATCAGACTTAATGGACAGCTCAGTCGGACGCCGAATAACGTTTTCGCTGTGACCTCTTCCTGGCTCAATGCAAGTTCTGAAACAGTAACACGCGTTCCATTTGTCAGGTTCACGACATAGCGTAACTGATCCGGCTGTGGAAAATTAATCAGCTCCGGATTAAAGCGGAAAAACTGAATGCCTGCCCGCGGGACCGAAGTTTCCCCTGCACTCGAGTCAAATCGAAACGAACTCTCATTGAAACTGATGAATTCCCCCTCCAGGTGATCTCCATTTTTCAGAAAGAAGAGATCGTCATTCTGCTCCTGCCTGTCTGCTTTTTTCAGTAACTCGGTACGGGTAAAACGCGACGCAGGCCAGTCAAAAAACGCCGTCGTGACCGTCTCCAGGGGAACACGCCATTCCGGTTGTCCCGGAAGCAGATTCATTTTTATCAGCAGAAATTCTTCTTCCGAGCGAACCAGATCACCCAGTATCCGATCGTTGTTGGCCAGGATCACCATGCCCGTCTTTTTCCAGGGGAGGCGTGTATGGTCCAGGTCGATGCTGATCGTCTCGACAGCCGGGACAGTCTTGCTGTCTGACTTTAACTGCATGGTGATCTGGTTCTGCTTTATTTCGACCAGCTTTCCCTGCAGTTTATTTCCACCGACCTGATCCAGTTCCGCAGCCTGCAGCTGATTCAGAACCGTGAGCCCGATGAAAGTGAAGAATAAAACAGATCGCATAAGGTTACCCGAGACGATATACACAGAATATTTTCAGCGCTGAAAGATGGGAATATTATTACGAGGAATCTGCAGCACAATACATGACATGGCGGTACTGTATTCAACACAGTTGGAACTGTCGGGTCTCCAGCTGCCACTGGACATCTGCCCGGAGATCAGTTCTTCCCGAATGGCTGAGTACCAGCCTTCCCAGTAATTTCTGCCTGCCTGCCACATCGCCTGTACGGCGTAATATTGTCCGTAGTAATAGTGACTGCCCCGAAAGTAACGCTGGTTTGGCAGATGTCGCATCAGATACCCCAGTCCGTTTTCGATTTCCGGACCTTCGTAAATACCTGCACTGTATAAGGCAACCACACCGGCAGCCGACCGGGGAAACTCGCTCTCCGCCTGACGCACCAGCTGGTAGCGAAATCCGCCATCCGGGTTCTGACTCTGCTTCACATAATCGATACAACGATCAATCACATCTTTTGAGATAAAGATCCCGCAGTTTCGTGCGGCCCGCAGCGCCATGATCTGGCAGACTGTCACAGACAGATCCGCGTCTTTACTCTCCGGCGTGTAGCGCCAGCCCCCTTTGGAATTCTGTGATTTCACAATCAGTTCCACCGCCTTCTCCAGCTTCGCACGCACGTCTTTGCTGTGTGTCATTCCATAGACTTCAGCTAAAAATAACGTGGCAAAACCATGGCCGTACATCGGTCCATGGGAAATACTGTCGGGGGATATGATATAGCCCGAGGGCTTACAGGAAGCCAGAATGAAATCAACGGCTTTCTGCACATGTATTCCGTACTTACCTCTGCCGGGCGTACTTCCATCCGCGAGAAAAGCCATGCCACACAACGAGGTCACGGCGACATTATTTTTGAAAGTCGAACCTGAACCAAAGGAACCATCAGAATGCTGACGTTCCGCCAGGAACTGCAGGCCGCGATTGACGGCAGTGCGCGTCGGCAGCGTATAATACTTTTTCCCCTGGGCATCGATGGAACGGTTAATCTCCGTTTGTGCCATCAATTCTGCAGACCCACCTGCGATCAAAAGACCTGACACAAGCAGAAGTCTCGCAAAGAGGGGACGAATGCCTGACAGATGTTCTTTGTGAAATAATCGATATCGCAAAATAGCCACTGACCCTGTACAGAGAGAAACGCATCTTTTCATATACAACATTGTACGACATGTCAGGGTAATGAAAAGCTGTAGTCAGGAAAAAGCCGGTGGCGTATCCGATCAGGGCCGAATCACTTCCGGATATTTTGAATTCCCACCAGACAACTGGGGGACGGGACGTAAAGTCTCACCCGGACGGGGCTGAACGTAAGGACGTGTGCGAATTGACTGTTCGATTGCCAGTCGAGACTCCGTCCGCTGTGTACCGAATTCACGTGGACGCACGACATCAGGTCCCAGAGCATTGGAAGGGAGTGGATCTTCCAGTTCCATCATTTTCCTTTCTTCCATTTTATCACTGCGAGTCATTGCCTGACGCCCCGAAAATATACGGGAAATCCTCGTATTAGAGGCATTAATGCAGCCTGTACACACAGGCAACAATAATGTAATCAGAAACAATCGAACACAGGGTTTCATGAAACAGGGTACTCAGAAAAAATCAGGCTGGTCCCCTGAAGGAGAATCAAGCCGGAACGGGCTCTGGGATAAGAGCGAAATTATAACAAATGCAGCAGACACCGAATAGACCGGTTTTTCACTCATCTGCATTCGTTTCTTTGTCTTAACTTACTCGTATTTCTGCATTTAGGTATGTACAATTATTGTCGCTTCTGAGGGATTCAGGAAAACCTGCTTTTTCGAATGGTAAGCGGCTGCTGACGCTGGAAGTAAAGTGGTTTTCAGAATAGCATCCTCAGTAATGAAGTGAAACGGCTTCGCGAATCGAAAATGAATTGGAAAAGGATGAATTCTGCTCTTATGTCTACGCCTCCCCAAGTTTGTGTGTTACGTGCCCCTGGCACCAACTGCGATATCGAGACAGCACATGCATTTGATTTATGCGGAGCCGAGTCCACTCGAATTCATCTCTTAAAGCTCCTGGAAAATCCCAGCCAATTGAATGATTATCAGATCCTCTGTCTGCCGGGTGGTTTCAGCTATGGAGATGATGTCGGTGCAGGCGTCATTTTTGCCAGTCACCTGCAGGGACAACTGGCTGATGTCATCGGAAACTTCCTCGCTGCCGACAAACTGGTTCTGGGCATCTGTAACGGGTTTCAGGTTTTACTCAAAGCGGGTATTCTGCCCGGAGGGGCAACCGGTTGGCCTCCTCAGGCAGACCAGTCCCGCGATGCCACCCTGACCTGGAACGATAACGGAAAATATACATCGCTCTGGGTCAACCTGGGAGTCGTGGCTCCTCAAAATGTGTTCCTGAAAGGAATCGATCAGATCGAACTGCCGATCGCCCACGCAGAAGGCCGCATCGCTGTCAGTGATCCCGCCATCGTCGAAGGCTGGAAAGCCAATCTGCAGGTCGCCATGTGTTACCGGGCCCCCGGAGAGGAACCAACAGAGCTGCAGGAAGAAATTCTCTCCTACCCGGTGAATCCGAATGGCTCAGCTTACAACATCGCGGCGCTCAGTGATCCTGCCGGTCGGGTATTAGGGTTGATGCCACACCCGGAACGGTTTCTGTTCGCCACTCAACATCCGCAATGGACTCGCCTGGGGCTTACCGGCGAAGGAGCTGGCATCCAGCTCTTCCGCAATGCGGTTAACTATTTTGCATAGTCTGAAACGGTAACCCGCTGGTCATCTGAGAGCGCATCATATTTTAACCATAGCGTCTTAATCTATTGTTCTCGGTACCAATGGCCCTGAAGTCGCTCCAGTCAAACTGGCTACCGTCTGAGCTGATGTTTATATCGGGAAATTCAGTCTGTCAGCTTCAACAGCAGATCATCGTCGACGAGTTCTCCTTTGGGGAGTTCTTTGATGGCCTGCAAAACCCGTTGCACAACCTGTTCACTCGGTTCTTTTCCCAGTTCGTGTAACCGATGCAAAATCGCTTTTCGGCCACTGTGTCGTCCCAGCACCAGTCGGATACCTGATTCGCCGACCGTCTCCGGTCGATAAGGCAGGTAGGTATCAGGGTTCTTCAGCAGACCATCCTGATGAATCCCCGCTTCCGTAGCAAAGATATTGCTCCCGCCCACCGGTTTCATGGGTGACAGCGCGATTCCGGTCAGTTCAGCCACCAGCTTGCACAGAGGCGCCAGCTGGGAGACATCCAGATAATGGGGGCGCTGGTACTCTTCCTGATGCAGATGCAGTGCCATCGCCACTTCTTCCAGAGCAGCATTCCCGGCGCGCTCACCGATTCCATTGACAGTACACTGTATCACATTCGCTCCCGCATCAATACAGGCCAGCGTATTTGCCACAGCCAGTCCCAGATCATTATGAAAATGGACTGCCAGCAGCACGTTTTCAATCCCGGGTACTTCATCCTGAATCCGACAAATGAAGTCCTGGGCTTTCCAGGGCGTCAATATTCCCACCGTGTCCGGAAAGCCAATTGTCGTCGCCCCGGCGGCAATCGCTTCTCGGTAGACTTCGCACAAATAATCCACTTCTGTGCGACTGGCATCCTCAGGACTGAAAGCCACGATGTCAAACTTCTCCGCTGCATACTGGATGCTCTCCACAATCAGTTTCAGTACTTCCGACTTGCTTTTCTCCAGCTTAAACTGACGATGCAAGGGACTCGTACCGCAAAACAGGCTCACGCCTCGTTTGTGGGGCGGATTGCCCGCCAAGGCCTCATCAGCTGCATCGACATCTCCGGGTAAAGTCCGACATAAAGCCGTTAGCACCGGTTTTTTGATCACACCTACCATACTTTGAATCGCTTCAATATCGGCCTGTGAGGACGCAGGAAACCCCGCATCCAGCGAATGAACGCCGGCGGATTCGAGGGCTTTGGCGATCTGCAGTTTTTCGACCGGATCCAGTGTCGCCCCAGGCATCTGTTCGCCATCGCGAAGCGTTGTGTCACTGAAGAGAACGGCTCCTGACCGGCGGTGATGTCGGATCACCGCCCGTTTGACTTTGTTCTTAATCTGCTTCTTCGCACCAGAGAAAAGCTGAAACATCAAATGCATCCATACAAAGTGAAGTATTCTGAAATCCGATTTGCCGCCGATTATACCTCTGTGCCCCGATTTATACAGTATTAGTTTTGTCGTTCCAGGAGAATTTCAATTCCCTCCCTGACAGCAGCACAGATTACGTACCTGTTTCAAAAAAGAGATGCACTCTTCTGATGACAGTCTCCACCCTGGTTCTCTATAATCCGGCTCCTTATGCAAAAAGTCGATAACCTGAAACGCGAATTGTACAATTAAGCTGTTGGTCTGTCTCACAGACAGGTCTACAATAACAGGCGCGGATTGATTATCAGACATGGAAGTTGACAGAGTCCAAGGATACGCCAGCGATGCTATATTTTCCCTGCAACAGTTTACTGCCTGAATCATTCCCCGTTCTCGCTGTAGCTGATGGGACCATGTGGAATTCCCTGGCAGGCATTCTGGTATTACTGGGTGCAGCACTACTGCTGGGCACGATCGCCGAACAGCTACGACAGAGTGCACTGCTGGGTTATATTGCAGCGGGAACCCTGGTCGGACCGAATCTGCTCGGCTGGGTTTCAAATCAAAAAGACATCTTTGATCTCGCAGAACTGGGCGTGGCGCTCCTGCTGTTTGCCATTGGTCTGGAATTCTCACTCCCCCGCTTACGTCGACTCGGGCGCGTCCCCTTGCTGGCAGGTACCCTGCAGGTCATTTTCACACTGCTGGCGGGATTAGCAGTGACTGTCCTTTTGGGATTTTCCATCCCCGAATCTCTGGCAGTCGGAGCCATGATCGCGCTCAGCAGTACCGCCTGCGTGGTCCGCATGTTGAACGATCGCGCGGAACTCGATTCTCCGCATGGGCGAACCGCATTGGGTATCCTGCTCGTCCAGGACATCGCCGTCATCCCCCTGATGCTGATTGTCACCGCCCTGCTTCACGGAGGCACTCCGGGTGAGGTCATCGTCCAGTTGGGCCTCTCATTGCTGCTGGCTGCTGTTTTTGTTGCCGTGTTTTATGGATTGTTCAATTTTGTTCTGCCGCGCGTGCTGGAACTTTCTTCTCTGCGGCGAAATCGAGATTTTCCTGTCCTGCTGGCCATGGTGATGGCCGCGGGATCCGCCTGGGCCGCTCACAGCTTGGGGCTCAGTCCCGCCCTTGGTGCGTTTGTGGCAGGCGTCC
>TARA_R100001132_G_scaffold27354_1_pt1 | contig 38871 bp, 29 predicted proteins | sample TARA_R100001132 | Tara Oceans TARA_R100001132 (sample SAMEA2621247) | marine metagenome | biome: marine biome (ENVO:00000447); feature: mesopelagic zone (ENVO:00000213); material: "saline water (ENVO:00002010), including plankton (ENVO:xxxxxxxx)" | depth 800 m | reverse complement strand
CCCCCGCCAGAAACTGACGCCTCGCTACACGGTGATCAAGCTGTTGACAGCCTTGATTTCTTTGCATCATCGGTCTTTCTGTTTTCGAGGTAGACGAGGAGTTGATTCTCAATGATTGAAACGAAATTCATCCGACACCAGCGCCGCCCAGACCAGTTCAGGAATTCCCTTGTGGGTTTCCTGCTGACTTGAGTTTAAATATTCGACTACCTGTCGGGTTTCTGACTCGTTCGGAAAGCGGGAAAGGACGGCAAGATACAGTTCTTCGGCGACCGCGGGACCCGACTCAAGTTTTTTAAGCCGTGCTGTCAGATTATTTCCGCCGGGAACCAGCCAGGACTGAATCAAAGGCCCGTTCAACAGAAATAATGCCTGGTTGGCGGAAGCATCAAACCGGGATGATTGCGCCCCCACAGTGCCAAACGTGACCGTAAAGGAATCAACGTTTCTCCATAGGGCATCGTGTAACGCTTCTTCCTGCCAGAGTGGCTCCGCTGTAACTTGAGGGCCATGTTTGGGATCGTCTTTTATTTTTTTTGCCTTCAGACCAGCGAGTGTTCTTTCAGTGACTCCGGTCGCCTGCATCATTGACCAGGCCAGTTGCTCGGGTGATAAAGGCTTTAACAGGCCGACACGATAATCGGGTTTGTCAGCGGATTTCAAATCCGAGTTATTACGACTGCTGCGTTGATAAACGTCTGTCAGCGCCAATTCGCGAATCAGATACTTCAGGTCATAGTCCATTTCCTGTAACGCAGTTGACAGCAGTTCGAGAACTTCCGGATGCGTGGGCGGATTATCAGAGTGCCACATATCGAGCGGTTCCACCAGGCCGCGGCCCATCATCAACGCCCAGAGACGGTTGACAATATTATTCTGAAAGGCCTGATTCTCGGTACTGGTAATCGCATCCGCCAGTTGCAGACGACGACTGTAAACCGGTATCGAACGCACATTTTTGGCAGGTTTGACTCTGTAGGGTTCTTCAGGGATCTCAGGATCAGGAATCTCAGGCAGATCCAGCACCCGCGGTGCCGTCTTGCCTTCTTCTTTGGTGAAGACGGAAGTAAATGCGACCTGCCCTTCGGCTTTTTCACCAATGGATGTTTTTTTTGTTTTGGGATCCCGGAACAGGTAGCTGCGACTTAAAAACGCATTCAACCCATGATAGTGACGCTGCAGATAATCATTCACGTTGGGATGGTCATGGCACTGGGCACACTGAAGATCACGCCCCAGGAACAGGCGTCCCAGATCTCGGGTAACCTGCTCGGCCTTTAATTCCCGATCCAGCAGGAACTTGGCAGCCGGTCGGGTTTTCTCATCTGTGCCATCGACAGTCAGCATTTCCTGCACCAGGTCATCCCAGCGGCGGTTAGCCAAGAACGACTCTCGCAAATATTTCTGCCAGTCCTTCGCAGGCACATGTTTATCGGGATGACGTTCCATCAGCATCGTGTCAAACACATACTGCATCCGCCGCGCATATTCGGGAGATGCCAGCAGGCGATCAATTTCGTCAACACGTTTGTCAGCGGAGGTATCAGCAACAAATGCCCGCACTTTCTCTGCCGTGGGAATAGTGCCTGTCAGGTCAAGTGTGATGCGCCGTAAAAACGTCGCGTCATCGGCAGTCGCAACCGCCTGGTTCTCGAACTGCGGGTTGCCGGCTCCCAGCGCCGCATCAATCCGTTCATGGAGTGTTGTTTCGGCAGACACTGGTGCCGCATAAACAGCGATCAAGATCGCAGAATACGTGAGCAGTTGTGGGATGGAACGTAAGCTCATAAGATCACGCGATTCAGGCAGGAAGTAAAAAGAGGGACCAGTTGACACCATGCATCAACTGGCATTCATATGTTACCTGAATCTGATTGCGATATCAATTATTTTCTGCTTAACCTGAGTTTTTTCAGGAAGTTCCGCCATAGTATGATATTCATCGGCTGACCGTGTTTTACGGAAAAAACGTCCAGTTTGCCTCTCTTATCAACGCTGCCCATAAACGGGAGGCTTCCAACCCTTGGGCAGTTTTCCCTGTGGTCTCACGCCATACGCGTCTGCCGGGATCGGATGATCTTTTGCAGCTTGCAGAGGCAGATCATCGGGAAGATGCTTGATTTTGAAATCTTTGTACTGGATTTTCATCTGCGGTCCCACATGGACCTGCACTGCCAGCACGCCTTCCAGAGCACGCCCTTTTTCATCCAGGTCGATTAAATCTGCAGTCTTGTGTCCATCAATCCAGTGCTGATGATGATTGCCTTTCACCAGTACCCGGAAATCATGCCATTCATCAGGTGCGAAAGTTTTGACCGGGATTTTTCCGACAACCCAGGGCTGCCCCTCCGGATCAATAATGACTTTCTCCCCGGTATGCGAGAGGATCCGGCGCCCTTTCTCTTCGTACAGCATGCCGTTGTAGTTCGGGTTATTGGCAACCACATCACACTGATATCCGGTCACAATGTCCAGGCCCAGATCGGGCCGGGAGGTGCCCCGGTATTGCAGGCCACTGTTCCCGCCTGCAGTCACTTTTACTTTGACCCGCAGATCAAAATTACGAATCGTAGAATCGTTCCAGGTGATGAACCGGTTCATCTTCAGAGTCCCGTCAGTTTTACCCGTCAGTGCCCCTTCTTCGACTGACCAGTACCGGGGATCTCCGCTCCAGTGACGCAGTGTTTTGCCATCAAATACCGAAACGAATCCTTCAGGATCTACTTTAGCCCCCACTGCTGCCGAGGCAACCGGATGCGGTTCTGTCGAGTCCGTGAACTTTCCCTTTAACGGATCGAGCGGCCCCCCCAGTTCTTTGACTCGCGTCGTTGTGCGCTCGCGCATTTCTTTTAAAGTGTCTTGATACTTCGGATGACCGGCCAGGTTCACCAGTTCGTCCGGATCCTGTTTCAGGTCATGCAGAAACTCATGGTTATCATGATCAAAATATCGTACATATTTGAACCGCTCATTCCGCAGACCTTCAAAGGCAGGAATCCGATTGCGGACCGCAAAGTGTTCATGAAAGGCTTCTGTTCTCCAGTCGGCAGGTGTCTTGCCCGCTACGATCGGCTGCAGACTGTGCCCCTGGTATCGCGGGGGAATCGCGACTCCCGCCCAGTCAAGAAAGGTCGCCGGCAGGTCCAGATTCAGCGCAGGGGCGCTCGTCGCCTGACCATGCTGCGCCGTGGGGACGCGGGGATCTGCGATAATCAAAGGAACATTCAATGCTTCTTCATAATGCGACCATTTCCCGGCAAATCCGCGATTTCCCATGTAATACCCGTTGTCAGCCGAGTAAACGATGATTGTATTTTTATCCAGTCCGGCCTCTTTTAAAGCCGCCAGAAAACGACCGATGGCACCATCGATGCCACTCACCATGCGGTAATAGGCCCGCATATTCGTCTGATATTTATCGTCAGTATTCCAGCGCCAGAAATAACGTTCCCGATTGAGAGTCGTTTTCAGAAAGTCCGGTTGTCCATCAAAAATCTCCGGTGCATTCAGTCGCGGCGGAGCGATTGTGATATCTTCATACATGCCGTCCACAGCACGCGGCCAGGGGAAGTGACCAATTCCCGGTCGACGGTCACTGTCTTCTGCGTGACAGGCGTTAAACCACATATTTAATGCAAACGGTTTCCCCTTTGGTTGTGTTTTGAGAAACTCAATGCCTCGATCAACGATCAGTTCGGTCTCGTGACGCAGACTGCCGTCCGGCTGTTTTTTGTAATAGGGGTTGCGGCTGATCGCTTCGAATTCATCAAAGTGTTTTTCCCTTTGAAAACCCTTCGGCATCTTCGCGTGCCATTTCCCAAAGTACCCGACACGATATCCGTTTTCGCGCAACAGATCGGAAAACAGCGTTTCCACGGCTTCAGGTCGGGCCATCTCGGGATTCGCAGGCGTTCCATAACTGCGGCCGGTCAAGCCGGTCAGAATTGTCGTGCGACTTACCCAGCAGATGGCCTGACTGACACAGGCATTATCAAAGCGAGTTCCCCGCGCCGCCAGTTCATCGATATTGGGGGTCTTGATCACCTGGTTACCATAACAGCCTAATGTGCTGGTGGTCTGATCGTCGGCGAAGAAAAAGACAATGTTTGGTTTCTCGTTTGGATTGGGTTTCTCGTCTGCCATCAACGAACCGCAGGAAACGAAAAACAGTACAGTCAGATGCAGGAATAATTTCATGGCTGTAGCTTCATTGAATAGAGTGTTGTCTAGTCCGGCTCTTCCATTACAGCCGAATTACAGAATCACGCTGCTTCTTCCGGAGGCGGCATGCTTACCTGACACTGTAACTGACCGCACGGGCAAAGGCGACTCTACTCTCTGAAAATTCAGAGCTCGTCAAAGCAAAGGCTTGTAACCGGGGGGAATGGGCCTGTAGAATAGTAAATCTACTTAATTAACCTGCCAGCCGATTCCGCGCAGTTCGTCGTACATTGTCTTTTGCACTCTGAAGAACTGCCTTCGAACTCAATCGCAATAAATACTGACGCTATAAACACTGTGTCTCCAGATTGAAAGCCTGCCTGCATTATGAATGATCAGGGATACCGCAGTCGCTTGATTCCCGTTCTGATGCCCCTGCTGCTGTTCTCTTCGCCGGCGATCGCTGCGGAAAAAACGGTGGATTTCGAACGTGACATTGCCCCCATTTTAAAAAGCCGCTGCCTGAGCTGTCACCAGGATCGCGTTCGCCAGGGGGGACTTGCCCTGCATTCTGCCGTAGGAGTACGTAAAGGTGGCGAAAGCGGAGAAATCATTGATCTCGGCGATCCCGACGCGAGTTACCTGATCGATCTGATTACGGCCTACGACGGGGTGGCGGAAATGCCTCAAGAGGCAGCGCCTCTCACAACAGACGAAGTAGAGACGTTTCGAAGCTGGATCAAACAGGGAGCACACTGGCCGGAAAACCTGGTACTGGAGCCTCCCGTTTTATGGTCTCTGAGAACATTAACGCAACCACCGGTTCCCACAGTCACTCAGACATCTGCTAAATTCCCGATACGGAACCCGATCGATGCCTTTGTCGCTGCCCGACATCAGTTGGCCGGTGTGCAACCCGCGCCACCGGCATCGAAGCGCACACTCATTCGACGGCTCTTCCTGGACCTTACCGGCTTACTGCCGACACCGGAAGAAGTTGCAGGTTTTATCGCAGACGAAGATCCCCGTGCCTATGAAATACTGGTTGATAAACTGCTGGCTTCACCGCATTTTGGAGAACGCTGGGGGCGGTACTGGCTGGATCTGGCCCGCTATGCAGACAGTGATGGTTACCTGGGTGACAGTATACGTCCCCATGCCTGGGTCTATCGGGAATGGGTCATCCAGGCGATCAATGATGATTTACCCTTCGATCAGTTCTCCATCGAACAACTGGCGGGAGACCTGCTGGAAAAACCAACGGATTCACAACTGATTGCCACCGGCTTTCACCGCAACACATTGAGCAATACCGAAGCGGGCGTGGATCTCGAATTATATCGTACGAAAGAACTCGTCGACCGCGTGAATACCACAGGCATGGTGTGGCTCGGCTTTACACTGGGTTGTGCCGAATGCCATGACCATAAACACGATCCCATCTCACAGAAAGAGTTCTACCAGTTTTATTCTTTCTTCAATAATGCCGACGATTCGAGCGTGAAAGTCAGCCATGATTGGGACATGGCTGAATACCAGTCAAAACAGAAACAATGGCAACCCGCGTATGAGAAAGCACTGACTTCACTGCAAGAGTTTGAGAAATCAGACCTCACTGCAGAACAGAAAGCAGAAATCACGAAAACGCTGGAGAAATATAAAAGGTCCTCCGATCTCAAAAAGATTTCCCCATACTATGAGACGAAACAACCTGGCTGGGACAAACTCTACTCGCAACTGGAATCGCTGCTGAAAACCCGCCCTTCTCCACCAGCAACCCGGGCTCCCACCTTTAAAGAACGAACCAAAGACCGCCGGGACACCTTCGTGCATGTCCGGGGGATTTACAATCAACATGGCGAAAAAGTCGATCCAGGCACTCCCGCTGTCCTGCCTGAATTCAATGCGGGAGAACCACTGAGAGACCGTCTGGATCTGGCACGGTGGCTGTTTCAGGAGAATAACCCGCTGACGGCCCGCGTTGCCGTCAATCGCATCTGGCAGCATCTGTTTGCCCGCGGGCTGGTCGCGACTCCCAATGACTTCGGCACGAAAGGGGAACCGCCCACGCACCCACTCCTGCTGGACTGGCTGGCGGCAGAATACAAATCACAAAACTGGAGTCGCAAAACGATGATCCGACTGATCGTCATGTCCTCGACGTACCGGATGTCGTCCGCGGCGAATGCGAGTCCTGTCCAACATGATGTCAATAATCAGCTACTCTGGCGGCAGAACAGTTATCGGGTCGAAGCGGAAATTGTCCGCGATATCCATCTCACCGCCAGTAGTCTGCTGGATCGTACGATTGGGCGGCGGGGAATTCGACCTCCTCTACCGGCGTTTGTCACCGATGTCGGACGCAGCGTCAAATGGCCTGCGACTGAAGGCAGCGCGCGTTATCGCCGGGGAATGTATATTGTCTTTAAACGCACGGTCCCCTATCCGATGCTGATGACCTTTGATGCGCCGGATGCCACCGTTTCCTGCAGCCGACGCGAACGCTCGAACACTCCCCTGCAGGCACTCACCCTGTTGAACGGACCCCTGTTTTTCGAAAGTGCCCAGGCACTGGGAAAACTGATGTGGGAAGAACATCAGGACAATCTGCCCGCCGCGACAGAGGAGATGTTCCTCCGCTGTTTTTCCCGCCCTCCGGCACCGCGCGAGCAGGAATACCTCAATGCTGCGTATGCCGATCTGCTGTACCTGGCGGAAAACAGCCAAGCGAAAACAAAATCAGCAGAAGATCCACAACAGACCGCCCTGATTCAGCTGGCGAGAATCGTCATGAACCTGGATGAATTTATCACGCGAGACTGAATATGCAGAACCCACAACACCACGATCTCAATGCTTTAAACCGGCGACGTTTTTTCGCTACCGGCGCCAGCGGTCTCGGTACGCTCGCCCTGGCATCGCTCATGAAACAGGATGGTCTGCTGGGGGCGGGGCAGCAACTGGCCCATTTTGCTCCCCGGGCAAAACGCTGCATCTACCTGTTCATGGAAGGCGGCCCGAGTCAGATGGATCTGTTCGATCCCAAACCGCGTCTCAATGAACTCGACGGTCAGCCGATGCCCGAGTCCCTGCTCAAGGACATCAAGTTCGCGTTCATCCAGAAAGAAGCAGCCCGCATCATGGGCAGTCCCCGCACGTTCAAACGCTATGGCGAGTGTGGCATGGAACTCTCCGATCTGCTGCCTCACCTGAGTACCTGTGTCGATGATATTGCCTTGATTCGCTCCATGCACTGTGAGCAGTTCAATCACCTGCCCGGCCAGTTGATGATGCTCTCCGGTTCCGATCTGCAGGGCCGCCCGACGTTGGGTTCCTGGTTGAATTATGGCCTGGGGAACGAATCAGAAAATCTGCCCGGTTATGTCGTACTGGCCACACTGGGGCGAGGCTTGCCTGGCGGAGCTTCCAGCTGGTCGAGCGGTTTTTTACCGTCTCAGTATGCGGGCACGCTGTTTCGGAACCAGGGCAGCCCGGTCCTCAACCTGGCAAACCCGCCTGAAATCTCAAATGCAGCCCAGATGCGCAGCCTGCAGACGATCAATGAACTAAACGGCCTGCGTTATGAACAGATTGGTAATCCCGAAATCTCCAGCCGCATCAAAGCCTACGAACTTGCCTTCCGGATGCAGCAGACAGCGCCGGAACTGCTGGACCTTTCAGGAGAGACCAAAACCACGTTAGAGGAATATGGCGTCACGCGCGAAGAAGCATCGAAAAGCAGTACGTCCGGTTTCATGGGCTCGTATGCCCGCAACTGTCTGCTGGCACGCCGCATGGTGGAACGGGGCGTGCGGTTTGTTTCCCTGTTCCTCTCCACCTGGGATCATCACAGTGCGCTCGACAGTGGCCTGGAGCGCTACACGAAAATTTCCGATCAACCCGTCGCGGCGTTGCTGAAGGATCTGAAGCAACGCGGCCTGCTGGACGAAACGCTGGTCGTCTGGGGAGGCGAATTCGGTCGCACACCCCTGGGCGAGAATCGAGTCAATTTCAAGAAAGTCACCGGCCGCGATCACCATCCCTACTCCTTCAGCATGTGGCTGGCCGGCGGCGGAATCAAGGGGGGACAGGTGATCGGCGAAACAGATGAAATCGGCTGGGGAGTCACTAAGGACCCGGTCCACGTCCACGATCTGCACGCCACAATTCTGAAACTGTTCGGACTGGATCACGAAAAACTGACCTACCGGTTCCAGGGTCGCGACTTCCGCCTGACTGATGTTTCCGGGAATATCGTCGAACAACTACTGGCATAATGCCAGACAGCAGGAAACCGCGTTCATGCAGAAAATGTTAATCTTCCTGATTCTTTTTACCGGCTGTCTCAGCACCGCATATGCACAGTCGGAATACCGGGTTCTGCCGCGCGATTTCAACGCAGACAAAACAGAGCAGATGATGCGGGCTTATCTGCGTCAACAGGTCCATGCTGCCATGGAGAAACGACGCAGTGAACTCGAGGCGGCATTGAAATCGGATAAAGCACTCGCCGCCTATCAACAACAGCGACGCGAAGCATTACAGCAGTCACTGGGAATACTGCCCGAACGCACAGCACTTAACCCGCAGACAATGGGTACCATTCAGCAACCCGGATTCACCGTTGAAAAAATTCTCTATGAAAGCCAGCCCGGCTTTCACGTGACTGCTAACCTGTATCGCCCCGAAGGAACAGGTCCGTTTCCTGCCATCCTGCACCCGGTCGGCCACAGTGAAAATGGAAAAGCCTACGAATCGTATCAGCGCGCCAATCGCCTGCTGGCACGACACGGGTTTATCGTACTCTGCTTCGATCCCATCGGTCAAGGAGAACGCAAACAGCTCCTCGATAAAAAGGGAACGCCGCACCATCGGGGAAGTCACGAACATCAGGAGTTGGGCGTTGCTCCGATCCTGCTCGGACGCAGCCTGGGAAGCTATATGCTGTGGGATGGTGTCCGCGGCATCGATTATCTCTGCAGTCGTCCTGACGTGGATCAATCGCGTATCGGCTGCACCGGGAATTCAGGGGGCGGCAATCTGACCAGCTACCTGATGGCATTTGATGATCGCATCGTGGCGGCTGCCCCCGGTTGCTTCATGACCACGCATCGCTTCAAAAACGAGAGTCCCGGCCCAGGCGATGCCGAGCAGAACCTGTATGGACAGATCGGAGCTGGCTTCGATCATCCCGACTATATTCTCACACGTGCCCCCCAACCGACACTGATTCTCTCGGCAACCAGAGACTTCGTCCCCATCGACGGCACCTGGGATGCCTATCGCCAGGCTAAACGTGTTTATACCCGGCTCGGTTATCCGGAACGCGTTGATCTGATCGAAGCCAACGACAAACATGGATTCAGCCAGCGACTGCGTGAAGGTGCCGTACGGTTCTTTGCCCGCTGGTTGCAGAAGAGACATCTGGAAGCGTTCGAAGTCGACGACTCCCCGGTTCTGACTGATCAGGAGTTGCAGGTCACGCTGCAAGGCCAGGTACTCAAGCTGCAACATGAACGCAGCCTGTTTGATCTGTTCACCGACTACGAAAAACAGTTAGCCGAAAACCGCCCTCCCCTCACACGAGAGCTTGTGCGGCAGGTGACAGGTATCCGCACACTGCAAGATCTGCCGGAGCCTGGTATCAAGCGATTCGAAAACAAAAAGTCTACAAACTCACCCCAGCGTCTCATTCTGACACCGGAACCTGGCATCCAGTTGCCCGCACTCTACTGGTCTCAGGGGAATGAAACACCCATTCTGATCGCACCGTCTGCAGGCATGAATTCCAGCGTCAAAACAGCGGAACAGCTCAACAGCCAGGGACATCCTGTATTGATCGTGGAAGTGCGAGATACGGGTGAAACCAAAACCAGGAACTGGCGTTTTCCCGGTGCGGACTATTATATATCCCATATGCTGGGACGTTGCTGGCTGGGCATGCAGGCCGAAGATTTACTTGTTTCCGCCCGCTGGCTGCAGTCACAACACAAGGCGAACCAGGTGGAACTTCATTCGGAGGGCGAACTCGTCCCCGCGGCCCTGCATGCTGCGGCACTGGAACCCAAACTGATCTCTCAACTGCAATGGGATGAAGGGCTGAATCCGTGGCATGAACTGCTGACATCACGCGAAGCATTCCCTCACCTGCATCTTGCCGTTCAGAACGTACTGTCGTACTACGATTTACCTGACCTCAAAAAACTTTAAGACCGTCGAATTATTATCTCAGAGGATTTTCCCATGTATTTGATAAAACCTGCCTGCTGTTTTCTCACCGGCCTTCTGCTGCTCATGCCTGTCGGTCTGAATGCTGCAGAAACCAAACCGAATATCGTGTTGATCATGGCCGATGACGTCGGCAGTGATGCCATCGGATGTTACGGGGGGCGCAGCTATCCCACGCCGCACATCGATGCCCTCGCCAAGGGAGGCATGAAATTCAATCATGGCTACGCCATGCCCGTCTGCCATCCGACACGGGTCTGCCTGATGACGGGCCGGTATCCCTTCCGCTTTGGCAAAGCCGGTTCGAAATGGGGAGATTATCCGAGTGACGCCGAAGGCATTTCCATCGGCAATCGTATGCAGCAGGCCGGCTATGCCACGGCAGTCGCCGGAAAATGGCAGCTCTGTATGATGAAGAATGATAAACAGCATCCCAGCCGCGTCGGTTTTGATGAATGGTGTCTTTTCGGCTGGCATGAGGGAGGTCGCTATCATCATCCCCTGATTTATCAGAACGGCGCTCTGCGGGATGACGCTTCCAGTCTGTACGGCCCTGAAGTCTATGCCGACTTCCTCATTGATTTCATGAAACGCAGCCACAAAGCGGGCAAACCTTTCTTTGCCTATTACCCGATGGCTCTCTGTCATGATGTGACTGATGATCTGAAGAATGAACATGTCGCATATTATAAATATGGACGCTGGATGACCTATGCTGAGATGATGGCTTCGATGGATGATATGGTCGGCAAGGTGGTCGCTTCCCTGAATGAGATGGGTGTGCGTGACAATACGTTAATCATCTTCACCACCGACAACGGAACTCCGGGAGCCAGTTATCTGACTGTCAACGAGAACGGCAAAATGGTACGTCCCAAAGTAGTCTCGGTACAAAACGATAAAATCGTGCCTGGCGGCAAGGGGAAACTGGACGATACGGGAACCCGTGTACCGTTAATCGCGAACTGGCCCGGACACATCAAGGCGGGTACCGAGGTCGACGACATGGTGGACATGAGCGATTATCTGCCCACGGTTGCCGAGATCGCCGGGCTCAAGCAACCAGATGTTCCCCGCGATGGCATCAGTTTTGCGTCGGTTCTGTTTGGGAAACCTGAACAGCGTCAGACTCGGGAATGGATCTACATTGAACTCCGAAACAAAAGCTGTGTCCGTTCACCGGAATGGAAACTGTACCAGGATGGACGGTTCTTTAACGTAGAACAGGATCCCGGCGAAAAGTCTCCGCTGAAATCAGATCAGCTGACCGGAACCGCAAAGCAGAAGCATGCCGCTCTGACAAGCGTCCTGAATGATCTGCAGGGTCCACTGCCCCAACCCTGATGACAGGTGATTCTCCGGATTCCCTTGCGGACTGGTGAAATGGTCTCCCTGTCATGAGACAGGGAGACGGTCCTTGCTGCGATCCGTTTAATCGGATTCCCGGGCTGCGATGATATGCGCCTTTGTGCCTTGTCCCGGGCTTGAATCCAGCCAGAACTTTCCATTGATGAGTGAAAGTCGATATTCAATATTACTCAGGCCCATTCCACCTGGCTCAGTTTTCTGCTGATCAAATTGCTGCAGATCGAAGCCGACCCCATCATCAGAGACCGTGATCTCTAATTCCTGGTTCGATATTGAATGCATGCCGACCTGTGCGTGTGTGGCTTGAGCGTGTTTAACAACGTTAAACAGAATCTCGCGCACACATTCATACAGGACAATTTTTGTCAGTTCCGCCTGCGGACTGACAGCCTGATCCAGATCCAGCGCGACAGTCAAATTGTACCGTTCCTGCATATTATGCGCCAGCCATTCCAATGCCATCGGCAGACCTTCTTCATGCAGTACGACCGGGTTCAGCTCAGCCGTCAGGGAACGGGTAACTTCGATACTCTGGTTCAACAGTTCATCCGCACGCGCGAGTGTCAGTTTTTCTGATTCTGAATGGACTCCCTTCCTGGCGATTCCCAGATGAATTCGCACGCCGATCAGCAATTGCTGAAGATGGTCATGCAGAATATTGGCCAGTTGGCGACGTTCCTGCTGTGCAGCGACAGCCACTGCCCGTGACAGTTCGGCCTGCTTCTTTTCGCCCTGCTTTCGCTCGCTGATATCAGCAATAATGCCGGCAAAGATCTCAAACTGAGGCAGATCCGTCACCGACAGTTCGATCGGGATCAAAGTGCCATCACGATGAGAGGCCTGCAGTTCTCGTCGGGCTCCTACAATATAGGAAATCCCTGTTTCGAGGTACTGGGTGATAAACTGATCATGATGTTCGCGGATCGGATGTGGTGTGAGTAAACTGACATTCTGCCCGATGATTTCAGCAGCCGAATATCCAAACATCTTTTCTGCGGCTGAATTAAATGACTGGATTATTCCCCGGCGGTTTATCGTAATGACCGCTTCGATAGCCGATTCGACAATCGCATTCAGTTGAGCCTGTGTCTGACGTAATTTGCTGGAGACAGCCCGCTCGGTTCGAATACGCTGAACGGAATTCCGGAACAGTTCACGATCGATCGGTTTAATGAAGTAATCAGCAATCTCATTTCGGAATGCGAGAACCATACTCTGCACTTCTGAGCGTGATGTAATGATCATCAACTCTGCATTCTTCGCCTGTTGCTGAATTTCGGGGAGAAATTCGTCTGTATTTCCATCGGGCAATTCATGTTCCAGAATGATCAGAAAGTAATCCGACCAGTTTTCCCGGCTCATCAACTGTTCCCGGGTTTCCACAGCATCAACCTGAAATCCTTCGGCTGAAATAATCTGGATGATCTGCAAGCGCGATTCCGGATCAGGCTCGGCCAGCAGTACAGATAACCTCTCTTGATCTGACATGATTCTGTCTCTTTAAGCCATTACGGTATCAGGGGTGATTCAGCCTGTGATATATTAATTGTGAGCGAAGATACTCTGGGGGTTTCCCCTATGAAATAACGGCTGATTCTCCGATTTCACAAATGCCACTGCTTGTATAAGCTGATCATCACTGGCATCCCGTGACAAATCAGAGACAGCGAGATTGACAGTCTGTCGAATCTGTATTTTCAGTCTGTTTTCCTGATTCATTATCTCAACAACCCTGATGTTCCTGCAGTCGAAAACAAGCGTAACGACAATCAGACCACTAAATATCCTGATTTCACGGAAACGACCCTGCCACGATCTTAAAATACCTGTTTTCGTTGCCAGAATCATACTGCCTGAAAGGAGAATGCGGTGAAACTGCAGAACAAACCTCGAATTCCGTTACACTCCCATTCGGACCTGCAGCTCACATCACAGATAAGAAGGAGATTGCAGTCTACAGGATATGCAGGCCTGACTTCAATCTGGATTGAAGTCCACTCCGGAGAAGTTTTTCTGGAAGGAACAGTTGACTCTTATTTCCTGAAGCAGATGGCACAGGTGAGAGTCCTGGCAATGAGCGATGTCAGAAAAGTTTATAATACGATCATAGTGAGCTCGCCGGGCCCGTGTCCAAAATAATATAAGCCACTGCCCAGCCAGGAACCGCGACTACTCAGAGAGAAAAGTCGCTCATCTGGTTGAGACGGCTTCGCATCACCTTTAATCATAGCGACTCTCAAGCTATCATTCTCGGTCCAATTGATCCTTGAGACGCTACAGTAAATCGAGACACAGTCTAATAACGGATTCTCGATGCGCCATATTCAATCGGCAGTTGAGCAGCCCGCCAGTCTATTTTTCCCGGCTCATAGTCGAAAACAGTCTGATATCCCAGTTCCAGGAGACACATTGCTGCCTGGCCTGACTGATGGCATTCATAATTCAGGCTGTAGACCACAATGGTATTGCTGCGATCAGGAATCAGACGCAATACACGCTCATTGAAGAAATCGCTCAGTGGCACATTGATGGCCTGGGGAAGATGATAATCCTGATATGCAATCTCGGGTAATACCTCGACCAGCTTGAGGTCCAGGCAGGTGTTCAAGAGATCCTGTAACTCATTTCTGCTGATGGTCACCATTAACACGCGATCCTGATAACTGAAGTGAAGTACCTGAAGAGAATTCCCTCACACTAACTCTGTTTTCAGTTTAACAGCCAGAACTGAAAGCTATCTATCGGGTTAAGGATGTGTTAATTACCGGGTAAATTTCGATTGACCCTATCGGGAAATACCCTATTGAATCCCCGCCAGCTCCCAACACCCCAGAACAAAAAGCCAGATACACTGCAGTTATCAGTTTTTTTCCAGGACCCATTGAATTGCATGGCGAGTCAACGCGGTCGCGTTTTCCAGATTCAGTTTGTGTTTGATGTTCTCCCGATACGTCTCTACCGTTTTAGCACTTAAGTTCAGTTTCTGAGCAATCGAACGTGTCGTTTCGCCTTCCCCGATCTGCTCAAACACTTCCAGTTCACGATCTGAGAGTCGTTCGATGGGAGACTGATCGGAATAGTTATCTGAGCCGATAGATCGACAGATCATGCGTTCTGTCGCCTCGGGACTCAAAAATACTTTTCCTTTTAAGACCTGGTAAATCGCTTTTATCAACTGTTCCGGTGCCTGCTGCTTGTTTACAAATCCCAGGGCACCAGCGCGCAGTGATCGCTCTGCAAATAAAGTTTCATCATGCATAGACACGGTCAGCATCTTAATTTGACTGAACTGGGCTTTGATATCTTTGATTAATTCCAGTCCGCTGCCATCTTTCAGTGAAATATCAATGATCATCAGGTCTGGTGGATGCTCCATGATTTGCCGGATGGCATCAACTTTACTGTCGGCCTGTCCACACACTTCCAGGTCATCCTGATGTTCAATCAGTCGTGAATATCCTTCCCGGACGATGGGGTGATCATCGACGATCATCACCTTTACCTTCTGCTGTTTGGAATGGTTCATTTACTGATTTCTAATACCAATGCTCGAACTGTAAAGTGAGGACACTCAACCATGGTTGGCCAGACACAGAAACCAGGCCAGGCTGCATCCGAGTGCACTTTGCACTAAATGAGTATACCCGTCGATTTGCTGCACCGGGAAGCGCAGGCTCTACCGATTCCGAAGTAAATTCTCTGAAAAAACAACACGCTTAAGATCACGCTTTTGTAGAATCACGCGGAGAGGCCGAAATCGAATCACAGTCATTCGTGAGTGGAAGATTTCTCGAAAGCTTCGCGAACTCGTTCGATTTCACGCTTCTCATTGGTGCGTAAATCGTCCAGAAGTCCCTGAAATTCCTGCAAAGCTTCATTCCAGCTCCGGAACGGTGGATTCGACAGTTTCAGGCGCGTGCTGAAATCATCAACTCTGCAGAGAAATTCCTTATGCTGTTCTTCAAAATCAGGAACCATGATACAGAACCCCGGCTCTTCCTCCATCACCGGTTTAAAGTAGCCTTCCTGTTCTTCGTCTAGAAAATGTTTTCTCAGAAGATCTCGCAAACCTTCCATTCGCGTTCCCATTTCGCCATATTTGGGCAGGCCATGTTCATACAGTTCGCTCCACCATCGATGCAAATCTTTAATGTGAGACAAAATCTGCTCATGTTCATCCAGCAGATACTGCAGATGCTCGTGTGGATTATCTTTAAACTCCTGTGATTGCTTTAATTGATTTCGATGTTTCATAGCGATATCACCCCTTTTCATTTCTGAAGTCTATAAGACGCTTCCGTGAAATCTTACATCACTGCGATTTGCTCATCACCGTGGATCAAAGGCCTGCATCCAACACGAGAGAAAAAAGCTGATCGACGGACGATGCTTAAGCAGCACTACCCAGTGCGAGGTGGAAAGCTTTCGCCGTTGATATTCCGTGGCATGGCTCCAGCAGAATATCAGAACGCGCTCAGCCCACTTAACCCTGATGTATGAGGAAATACACCTGGAGTGTCGGGGATTGATTCCGGTCTGTGCTGTTTCCGACAGAAGAAGAATACCCTTTGCAATTTCCTGACGCAATTTTCTGACGAAGACAAATATCAAAACGCAATGGCTCCACATCACTCTCTCTGTTTCATTTTACACATTGATGTCAACAGGGTCCAGCAAATCATTTTTCAGTGAAACCGGATTTCACTATAATAGGATGAGTCTGGAATTCATTTATCCGCACTATGGGGAATTTCCCTATGCAGTAAACGTAGCCTGGTCCTATATCGGGTCTGTTTGACAAAATGATAGCATTTATGAACTTCACAAACAGACTGAATTCCGGAACAAGATCAGGAAGGCAGATTACAGCTGCGGGTACGCTTCTGCTCGACCAGTGGAAGTAGCCTGCTGCAGTAGAACTGTCAGTTTCTGTCATGCTTGAAGAATTCAGAATTTATTATTCAACAAGGAGTGTTCAATGCAGACTTTAACACATGATGAACTGAAAGCGCTGACTGACTGGGAACAGGGTCCCAGTATTTCGATTTACTTACCTCGGCACCAGGCTGTTTCGGAGCTGGGGAAAGATGCAATCGTTCTGCGAAATATGCTGGATGAAGCTGAAACCAGACTTCAGAACCAGGGGTTCGGGACAGCAGAGTCCCGGAAATTTCTGGAACAGGCACGAAACATACAGAATGATGATTCTTTCTGGGAACTGGGTTCTGCCCAGGGGCTGTGTTTACTGCTGGCACCAGGTGCCTTTCACCAGTTTGATCTGCCTTACCAGTGTCCGCAAATGCTCACAGTCGATGACGCATTTTATATCAGCCCCTTATTTTATAAAGTGTATGAAGATGACCGGTTTGATGTACTGGCCATCAGCCCCAAAGCGGTGCGGATGATTCGACATGAAAATGGATCTGTCTCGGAAATCGACCTGCCTGAAAATATGCCTGCCAGTCTCGAAGAGTATTCGCAGGGGATTGAGCTGGAAGAATCAATACAGCACCACTCCGCCTCGTCCGGTCGAGCCGGGAGAGAAGTCGCGGGGATCATTCACGGGCATGGTGTAGCAAAAGAACAGACTGAAAAACTGCTGGGTGATTACTACGAGTTTCTTGCCCGGCAACTGGAAAATTCTCAGGGCAGCGGTTCTCTGCCGTTAATCCTGGCCTGCGCCGAAAAACAGCAGAGTCTGTTTCGGAAACATTTCCATATGAATCATCTGCTACAGGAGGGGATTGCGACTTCACCAGATCAGCTGAGTGCACAGGAACTGATTGAACTGGCCCGGCCGGTAATTAAATCCCATGCTGAAAATTCACTTCACAAAGCGCAGGAACAGTTTAAGAATCATCTCGGCACGTCACGTATCTCACACCAGCTCGAAGAAATCCTGCAATCGGCAGATCAGGGTCGTGTCGAAATGCTGTTTGTGCCGATCGGATCTGAGCGCTGGGGACAGTTACCGCAGGACGGTGAGCTGATTGAAACCCATGACAGCAAGTCGCCGGGAGACACTGCCCTGCATAACCGTGCTATCCGGGATACGTATCGACATGGGGGGACTCCTTATGTCATCAATGCTGAAGACATGCCCGATGACCAGCCACTACTCGCTTATTTCCGCTGGTAATCCAGGGAGCGCAAGTGGTAAATCATGCGTTGCTGCTGTCGATTTCAAAAAAAGGTGTGCCACAATATTTGAATTTGTGGCACACCTTGATTTTGATCAGATTCTGCGCCGATTCAATCACTTTGCAACCGGTTTCACATTAATTTTGTGCGGTTTGGTTGACTCACACTTCGGCAGCGTGATTGTCAGCACGCCATTGTCACAGCTCGCTTCAATCTGATCTTCTTCGACTTCACAGGGTAACGTCACCGATCGGGAAAAACTGCCGGAACGTCTTTCAATACGATGATACGTTTTGTTCTTTTCTTCCTGCTCTTCTTTGCGTTCTCCGGTAATTCGCAGCAGATTCCCGGTAACCTCCACATTGATTTCTTCCGGCTGAATTCCGGGAACGTCCATCCGGACTTCAATATGGTTATTGGTTTCCGATAGATCCAGAGTTGCAGCAAACCCCTGTGTCAACCAGCCGTTTCCAAAGTCGTCGGAAAATCGATTCAGCAGATGATCCATCTCATCCCGAAACGACAGAAAGGGAAATCGCCCCATCAGAGAGCTCATGTCCTGCGGAAACCGTGACTGTGTCCTGGACGGCACTTCATTCTTTAAATCCTGCTTTGGTTTTTTCTTCTCTGTAGATACAGTCGTTGCCATAAATCATTTTCTCCTATAAAAGATTTTCGTACAGAATACATGGCTGAATTCTCAGCGTGAATTTAGAACCGTCTCACCACTCTATGCACGCAATGCGCAATCCAGATCTCCACCTGTCGCTTCTCCCAGGTGTCCTGTGTCTGGATCTGACAAACTTTCCTTCTCTGCCCCTGCTGAAGCGCATCACAGTTCACCATAGCGTCTCTCAATCGATGGCACTCGATCTCTCTGCCCCTGGAGACGCTCCAGTACAACGGGACACAGTTTAAACTGTTTAGAAGCAGTCGTTCTGGATGTGCTTTGCCAGAATCTCTTTCAGCCGAGCGATATTTGCTTCTTCCTGAGTCTTAATATCTTTCCAGAAGCGTTTCAATTCTGCGTGACCGCCCGCATTGGCGATATATTGATCGCAGCGCCATAGTGCATCCAGCCTCTTACTCAATTCATGAATCATATCGTGATCATGATCTGCACATCCTTTTGTTTCGCCAATATGTTCCATCTGCCGTTCTGCTACCATTGTCATCATGCACTCCTTTTCTGATCGAGTTCGTTTAATAGAGATAAGACATACATCACTCTCTTATCAGAATATAAATTCTCGCGCCAGGAAAGAAATCAGGGGGGATTGTGATTCATGGATAGGGATATCCCCTATAAAAGCAGTCGGTTCATTCACCATTCAAACGGTATTTACATCCTGTGCCTGAGCGTATAAGTTGGAATACAGTAAGGGGGAACGGCTTCAATGCCTGCCCATCTGGTATTCATCTGCAACTTCAACAATCAGAAAAGGAGATAAATCATGACAGTCGGTCGTATTTGCTCAAGAGAAGTTGATCTGGTAGATACCGATGAATCAGTCCAGGTCGCTGCAGAACGGATGAATTCCCGTAATGTCGGGACTCTGATTGTGCTGGATGAAGAAAAACATCCCATTGGGATGATCACAGATCGCGATCTGGCATTACGGATTGTCGGAAAAGCACGAGACCCCATTGAGACCCTGGTCTCTGATATCATGACCAGGTTCCCGGATAACGTCAGCGAAGAGACGCCCATTGAAATCGCGCTTTCAAAAATGAGAGCAGGCGGTTTTCGCAGACTTCCGGTAGTCGATGATGAAGGAAAACTGATCGGCGTGCTGACTCTGGATGATATCCTGGAACTGCTCAGTACCGAATTCACAGAAATCGGCAGGTTAATCAAGAAAGAGAGCCCGACCAGTCTGGCAGGATATTAAACCGGGATGGGATTCCCGAGTTTGTGAAGCTGTCTCAAGGCCGATCTGATCCAGATAAGTTGCAACTATTTCGGGGTCAGTTCGGTCAGGGCAGATTCCGCCGCGCGTCGATGGCCGTCAGACACCGATGAATCTTTCAGAAGACCCCGATAGACTCTCACTGCCTGATCACGTTGATCAGACGCAGCGAATACCTGCGCCTGTAACAGCAGCATCTCGTGACGCCAGAATCCAGTAAGGTCGTCGATCTTCACAAGCTCCAGGACTTTGAATGCTTCCTGGTATTTCTGTTCCCGTATTAGGATTCGGACGGCTCCCTGAACGGAACGAAACTGATCTGCAGATCCGATACGTCCCGCAGCAAGCAAGTTCTGCTGATAGGCATCCAACGCTGTTTTGTCGTTCTGCAGATTCATTTCCCGATTATTGCCAAGCATGACCAGAATACTCGCTTTGAGCCTGGAATCAGCCGTTAATTTCAGGGCCTGATTCAGGTCTGCTTCAGCCTTCATACCGTTTTTCAAACCATAATATGCGCGAGCCCGGGCATAGGCTCCTGCTCCTGTCTGCCAGAATGGCCACTGAGCCAGATCTTCAGTTCCATACTGATCAATCACGGCCTGGTAGTTTCTCTGGCTCAGGAGGTTCTCCATCTGGACGGTTTTGGCAATTGACTTTTCCGGAATCAGCTCTGCCAGTTGGCTTGCACGTTCATAATCTTTCGATGCCCGCGCACACTCGGCTGCTTTCTCCAGCGCAGTCGATTTCTGGATTTGCGTGATGTTTTTGTCTTCGCTCAACGCAATATAAGCCACCTCGGCAGCCTGATACTTTCGTTTTCGCAGCAGTTGATTTGCTGCCTTTTCGGCGATCAGAAAATCAGTCACACTTTCATCTGCCGGAAACTGATGAGATAACCCTCGATAAAAATGGGCAAATTTCATTGGCTCATGGAAACTGGCTGTTCCTGTGGGGGCAAATGCAGAATACTCAGAACCATTTTCACGAATCCGCTGGCGACAGACATTGATATACCAGGGGAGACTCTGAGTCGGTCTGTGACCGATCACCTGGTGCAGCGGATCGTTTTCATCCTGGACGACAGGGATGCGGATCTCGGCTGTCCAGTATCCATCGCCAATCTGTGTCGCGACTTCCGCCTGGGAATCCCAGCGGAACCAGTTGTTTCTATCTGCACCGCGATCCAGATCAATCAGTGCTCCCGCCGGGTTGACAGCGAGCTGATAATAACTGTGTGATTCCGTATTCAGCAGAATTTCAACCGCATCACCATACCAGATGGCCTGATCTCCGTTTTTCGCAGTCGTGCTGATGGGCTTTTCACCCGATGCTTCTTCACAGCGAATCGCAAAATACAGATCTCTGCCAACCCAGCAGCTCTTGATCGATGTACCATAGACAGGTTGTCGGCCCGTCTGCAGTTCGCGCAACTGTCCCGTTGAAGCGGTCGGAATTTTCTTCCAGAGATTGTCATCCAGTTTGCCATCGATCCGAATCTCTCCGCGGGGATCTCCCACCAGTCTCAGGATTGGCACGGGGCCCCGCTTCTGTGCCAGCTGCCTGCTCTTATTTCGCAATCCGTTCAGATAGAGATCAATCAATCGAATCCGCTGACCATACACAGACGATTCATCCACTTTGGCTTTGGCAGTGTCAAACAAAGCCAGTGCCTGCTCTGCTTTTCCGCCATCCTTTTCCATTTCCCGCCAGTGATTTTCACAGTACGAAAAGAATTCGCGCATCGCGGGCGCAGCCGGTCCATAAAACAACTGGCAGTACTCGTTAAACAGTTCCGCCGCATCCTGATCCTTGCCTCCCCAGTACATTCGCGCTGTGAAGTAAATGAGGAAATGGTTATAGCCGATGGCATTCTCACCAAAATCCATTGTCAGCCAGATATCTTCACCCTGTGAACTTCCTTTGGTTGCATTAATACTCTCACCTAATACTTGAGGAATATATGCAGGCAGGTAGAAACCACGGCCGGTGAACGGATAGTTCTCAAAGATAATGACAGGTCGATCCGTCTTCTTCGCCCAGTCCCGGCGCAATTGCGTAATCTCGTCGCGGGACTCGCTCGTTGGTCTGCGTCCGCCGACGATGATCACCTGCAGGTTGGGTTCCAGTTTGTCAATCTTCAGAGGGGGTTGCGTATATGTTCCATACGCGCAATTGGAAATCCGTTTTTCGGGATGTGTTTTGCGAACTTCCTTCGCAACACGGTTCACAAATTCCCAGACATAATCCGAAAAAGCACCACGATAACCTCGCTCCGGTGTATCCTTGCCTTTACATAATTCACACTGACAGATCGCCGTATACCCATCCGGCGGCATGACCGAAACTTCGTCCATTTTGAAGTGATCAAACTGGGCACGTACATAACGCACCGTCTCCTGAAAGAGTTCCTCATTCGAATAGCACAACTGATTCAGGCGTTTTCCCGACTGAGTATCCCGCTGGTCTCCATACAGGGCAAACCATTCCGGATGGTTTTTTAATGTATAGTCATTGTGGGTCATATGATCCAGCCCATGTGCTGCCTGCCTGCCATAAGGTTGGCGAAGTCCCAACCGCATCCCCCACATGGCCGCATCCCGACCATAAACGCCGAACCGGAAGTTTAACGTGCGCAGAGGAAAATCAGGTTCAACAACCTGATCGATCTCGGGCAGAGGGATCGTCTTGAGTTCCGGTACAATTTCTCCTGATTCGCCAGGCAGATACCAGCGCACACCCAGACTTCTCAGATACCCGCAGACGGCATTAAAAGAGCCGCGTTCATCGAAGCCCCAGACATTGACATTGCCGTTCTTGTCAACCTTCTGCTCCTGAGGCGTGCCGAACAGGCTGGCAGGCCCCATGTAGTGCTTGCGCATCTGGGAATGGGGATACCCCCAATGCTCACCCGTAATTTCATCCCAGGCAGCCTGCATTTTTCCGCTGGCGATATCATTGTTACTGCGCGGCCAGGGTTCGATGGGTATAAAATCGGTATCATCGCCAATCAGTGTCAGCCAGTTCTTACCGGAAACAATGCGATAGGCTCCATATTTCAAACCATCAGCAGAGATTCCCAGCCTTTGAGTTTCCGCGCTGCCTCCCACGTAAATTTTGACCGGATACTCCGAGGTTGGCTGATCCACGACCTGCAATTTCGCACCTGATATTTTTTCCAGGTAAGTCTGCAATTCCTGCGCCGCCAGGCTCGTTGTGCGGGAGGGGCTTGTGGAAATCACGATTTCCGCCCGGGGCTGACCGTCCTGAATGAGCAGTGTTGCTTCAGCCAGTAACGGAATCGGAAGGCACAACAGGAAACAGAGAACAGAAAACAGTCTGTAATGGTACATCGTTTATCCTATCTGTCTGGCAGGAGGGTTAAGCTTTGAATCTTATTCTGCATTCCAGGCTGGTAAAACACAAGCACTTTGTTTCCACGATCAGATTCCCTGCCTGAGCCGGAACTAATCAGGCTTGAATCTGGCAAGCCGATTCCCGGTTGTTTAGAATGAAACTCAGTATAATCATGAGAGCTGCGAATCTCACAAGATTGTACGAACCACCAACCTTCCCGCTTACTTCAAACTTGCGGCAGACTGAATCCGGTCTCCCGTATCACCTGATTCAATGAAAGAGGCACCATGCTAAAATATTGCTTAAAACTTAACGCGTTCATTCTTCTGCTGACCCTGTTCTGCTTGACCACCACTGCCGGTTTTGCTTCTGATAAAAAGGGCGTCCTGAAAGCTGGTGCTGCGACCAGCAATATTACTCCTCCCCTGGGGCAATTGATCGTGGGAGGCTGGAAACCAATCCCTGCCACTCAGGTTCATGACGAATTACACGCACGAAGTATCGTACTCGATGACGGGCAGACCCGACTGGCCATCGTATTATGCGATAATGTCGGCATCCCGGAGTCCGTATTTGATCTGGCAAAGGAACAGGCTCACAAAGCAACCGGCATCCCCAAATCTCACATGCTGCTGGCGTCGACTCACACCCATTCTGCTACGACGGCACGCGGGCCATCGAAGGTCATTCGTGAAACAGAGCTGACCGAATACCAGAAGTTCCTGGCAAACCGAATTGCCGATAGTATTCAGCGGGCATTATTTCAACTGGAACCCGCCCGCATCGGCTGGGGCAAAGTTGATGAACCGTCCGAAGTGCATAATCGCCGCTGGTTTGTGAACGATACGAGCCTGCTGACCAACCCGTTTGGAGGCATTGATCGCGTACGCATGAATCCACCGCGCGCTCATAAAGCACTCGACCGTCCCGCGGGACCTACCGATCCAGAGATCAGCTTTATCTCGATCCAGAGTCTGGATCAACGCCCCATTGCCCTGCTTGCCAATTACTCACTGCACTATGTGGGTGGAGTTCGTTCCGGTGAAATTTCAGCGGATTACTTTGGTTACTTTGCCCGCATCATTACCAGAAAGCTGAATGCAGAAAACCAATATCCGCCCTTTGTCGGAATTCTGTCCAATGGAACCAGTGGGGATGTCAACAATATCAATTTCACCGAGAAGAACGGGCGTCGCTACAAACAGTACGAAAAAATGCAGGAAGTAGCGGAAAAGGTGGCCAGTCGCGTTCAGGAAGCACATCAGAAGATCACTTTCCATGACTGGGTTCCCCTGGGTGCAGCAACCGCCAGCCTGCCTTTGAAACTCAGAAAACCGACGCCGGAAATGCTGGAACATTTTGCCAAAGTCACGTCGGCACCCAAAGACAAGTCGCAGACTCGTCACTCACGAGAAGAAATCTATGCCGAACGTATCGCCGGCCTGAAAGACGCGCCTGATGAGATTCAAATCCCCCTTCAGGCCATTCGCATTGGCGACCTGGGCATCACTGCGATCCCATTCGAAACGTTTACGGAAACCGGACTGGAACTCAAAGACCGCAGCCCGTTTGCCGAAACCTTCACGATCGAACTGGCAAATGGATCTTTCGGCTACTTACCAACACCCGAACAGCATCGCTGGGGTGGTTATGAAACGTGGCTGGGTACCAATTTTGTGGAAAAAGATGCTTCGACAAAAATCGTCACAACTTTACTGGACCTGTTTCAGTCTCTTAAAAATGAGCAACCGTCCACACAGACAAAGTAATTGTACGTATCATTAAAAAACGGAGGATCTGAGCGAATTCAGATCCTCCGTTTGAATAGTCAAATGCTGCTGAGAAAACTCAATCAGTTGGTTTTGTTTCCATCACCTTCCGGTTCCGGCAACCGCACCAGCATCCAGGTCTGGGTCTTTTCTGCATTGAAGTGTACCAGTACATCAGTCTGGTCTTTCGTCAGATTGTAGATCCCTGTCTCCATCACCAGATTGGGATTGGAACCATCTGAGAAATGCCACGATGCCCGTTGATTCTCCTTCTCAACCATGCCTTCCACTGGATGAGAGACCTGCGTAATATCGTTATAGAAGGTGCCGGCAATGACGCCTTCCTTACTGACGGCCAACTGTAAAATCATGTTGGTCTCTTCGGAATCCGCATTCGTAATGGCATACACTCCCAGCGGCATCCAGTCGCTCTTGTCATCTGCAGGAGCATTTTCAGGAACCGAGTCTGCGAGAGTGACAGCCTGCTGATAATATTCGTCAGCGGTCGCAACCGGCTGATCGCCATAATACACCGAGTTATCCTGGTAGTAGATATTCTCACCATAGTCATAATAGGAGGGAGTATTCCACCAGCCGGTAAACCAGCCTGTCATCGCGACGGCTGTCACAGGTCGCCACCAGTAACCCGCAGGATAACGTCCCCAGCCATGCTGAAAACGCCAGGAAGAACTGTTCCAGCCAGGACGGTTCGACCACCATGAACGGTTAAACGCATTCACATGACGGCCGTTCCAGTTGTTCCTGACGTTATTTCCAACGCGGACGTTGTTCTGATTGATCTGATTGATCGAAATATCATTTTTACGGGGCCCTCGATTATTTCTGATGTTGACGTTATTGCGATCGCCGCTGCCAGGACGATTGACGACATCAGGCCGATTGCCATTACCGGGTCGGATCACGTTACCGGGACGGTTCCCATCTCCTGGACGGTTTACGATATCGGGTCGATTCCCGTTTCCAGGTCGATTGCCGATGTCGGGCCGATTGCCAGAACCGGGCCGATTCACAATATTGGAACCATTTCCGATCTCAGGACGATTCCCTGCTCCGGGGCGATTATCCGAACCGCTGTTGCCCGGCAGATGCAGAAAATCCTGCAGTTGCCCCTGGCTGGGACGGCTGCCGAAATCAGGACGATTTCCATTTCCCGGTCGCGTATTATTCCCGGGACGATTCCCCAGGTTCGGGCGATTACCACCACCGGAATTATTCCCAAAGTTCGGCCGGTTCCCGCCACCGGGACGATTGCCCAAATCCGGACGGCTCCCGCCGGAAGGCCGGTTATTGAGATTCGGACGACTTCCACCACTGGGCCTGCTGGTTGGCCTGGAAGTGGAAGGCCTGCTCATCGAAGGACTGTGGCCTCCCCCTCCTCCGAAGCTGTGACCGCCACCACCACCGCCGCCGAAACTACGACCGCCTCCGCCACCACCGCCGCGGGCTCCTCCTCCGCCCCCGCCTCCGCGGCCGCCACGGGCATAGATGTCTTCTGATATCAGAGAGAGGGACAGTAGTCCCACCAGTATTGCAATACAGGGAGTTTTCATAATTGTCTCACCTTTTAATAATAAAATACCTGGATCAACCGGCTGCTGCTGACGCAGTGATTATGGCTGACGCACGACTGTAATTTCTTCGATTCCGGGAAGCAGGATACCATCAATTTCACGTCCGATGGAACGAAATGTAAACTTATCGTCATCTACTTTTGTCATGATATTGATGCCAGAGGCTTTTTCACCATTCGCCAGGACCTGCAGTGTGCGAATCGTCCACTGGTTCTCTTTCTGTGACCAGATACCTACTCCGAAGCCGCCTTCTGAATCGAACAGCCAGCTGCGAACGGTCTGCTTATCCGGATCCCAGCCAATGACCTGGGTTCCTTCCATTTCCACACGATCTTCAATATGCACTTTGAAAGAACGGGTCATGAAATTTCTGTTTTTCGTCCAACTGCAGACGGTTTCTATCGTCGAGTCATCGCCGGCATCGACCCAGGTCCCAATCATCCATTCCAGAGGTTTGAGCTGTTCGTAATGCGATTGAGGCACGATGACTTCCGTTTCCTTAACGCTATCCAGCTTCCAGCCGGCAGGCGTTTTGACATGAACTGCCGCGTATTCTGTCAGCTCCGGTTCTTTGTCGGGCACCAGTACTCGAGCGACTCCCTCCTCAATGGCGACACCGGGAGACAGGAACTCAATTCCTACGCTGTCCAGTTCAATTTTCGCATCAGGGGTCGCTTTGAAATATTCGGTAAAGTTTTTTTCCAGAGCACCCTGCCCCGATAATGTTTCACCTGCCGGTGTCACAAATTCCCCTGTGGGAGTCCAGTGCGCGGCAACGGCTTTGGCATCCCCTTTGTCAAATGCCGCTTTGTACGAATCAATGGCGGCTCGAATCGCTGTCTCATCTGCAGAGGGTGCGGGCTTATCAGAATCAGTCTCTGCAGCAGAAACCGACACACCTCCCCAGATCAAAAACAGCAACAATAATTTCATTTGATGCATCATCGTATCTCCATAAGTTACAGTTTTTTATTGATCACCGGAGATCACCCCCGGAACTCTTTCAGGAAGCTTACTCAATCGGATTTCGTACAGATCCCCTTATTCCACTGCCCGTGGTCTGGCTGCAGACATATCACTTACGCTGCAATGCTGCTGAATGCCTGCAAAAAATCAGGTCCGCAAACCAGAGAGAGAAATCACGCGTTGAGAGAATTCATACATTGAGAGAATAAGCTGATAATGACCCCGCTGCATTCAGTCTCGCATAATTGCAGCTGTTTCGCCAGAATTCATTTCCTGCAAAACGCGGGTTTTATCAAAATATCAAAGGTGCGTTTCAGGAAATCACATCATTAAAACTTAATATATGATGCGGAATGGATTCCGTCATCTGCCGGAACAGCGTGTTTGTCCGCAGCCGGTTCTGCTGGTTGAACGCTTCGGGCGAAACAGAAAGGGTGGAATTTCCAGCTCAAATTTCTTCAGAAACGGGGAAGCACTTTGATCTGTTCGATTTTCGAGAGACTGTCCTGAATATCCTGATCTTCCGGAAACTCTTGTTTCAATATCAGGTAGTTTTCTTCAGCCTGGGAAAACTGCTGATAGAACAGCTGGAATTTCGCCAGTTGCTTGCGGATTTCTGAATCATTCGGGTCCAGTTCATGTGCGCGTTCCAGCAGTCTGAGTGCTTTCCCGGGTACGCCCTCCGATTCGTAAATGGCAACCAGTTTCAATAGAGATTCTCGAATTCCCGATTCCAACCGTTGATTTTGAAATTCCTGCGACTTGCCTTGTCCTGCAAAATACTCATTCAGGTACTGCTCCTGTTGAATCAGACTCACCAGGGTCGACGACGTTTTGTTTTCAGAGTCTTTGATTTTCTTCAACTCTGAAAGCGCCTGGGCTGATTGACCGTCCCGCAAATACAGGCGCGCCGCGAGTATCCGGGCAGTGTCCCTGACTTGTTCCGTTGCTGCTGGAGACGCCAGTACCTTCTGCACATTTTTCATCGCCTGCTCGTACCGTGCCAGTTTCCAGTAGTTCTCTGCGATCTGCAGATTTTTCTCGGGACGATTCTCGGTCTCAGACTTTTCAGATTCATTTTTCAGCGCGGACATATGTTGTGCATATTGATACCCTCGTTGAATCGTACTTCGATGCTGTTTGGCATTGGGCAGCAAAGATGCTTTTTTGAACTCATCCATTGCACGTTGATACTGCTTATTTCCAGCGTAGGACCAACCCAGCAAAGTGACAATGCGAACGTCTTGTATCTGATTTTCCTGAAGGGATTCAGCCAGTTTAATCGCTTCCTGATATTTCCGTACAGACTGAAGCTGCTCAAGATATCCAATCTGACACCAAAGCTGATCCGGGTTTTTCTCATACGCTTTTCGGGCAATTTCCATGGACTCTTCTTCACGCCAGTATTGATGCCGCACCGTTCCTTCATAGTTCGGCTGCACTTCAATTACCATGACTCCCTCCTGTGTATACACGGGGGTCAGTCTGTAAACAGGATCAGAATCGAGTAGATACCATTTAAATCCGCTCACATAGTTGCGGTCATAAGATACCAGGTACTTCGCTGAGAATGATTGAATCAGTTTATGAAGTTGTTCTACATTATATTGCTCCAGGTGTGCCAGGGACTGGAATCGATGCGAACTGAGGGCCGTATCGGTCCGTCGTGTCAATACGCGATCTGCAGGTTCTGAATGCTCTCGTATCCACCTGCCGGCAGCGACGAAATTGCAGAAATTATGCCCGGGGTATTCGGTCTCGTAGAACGACTCTCCCATGGAAATCAATTTCTGATTGGCGTAAACCATCCGCAGATCAGTACTGATTTGTGAGATTCCCAGCAGGACACACCCGAGTATCAGTGCCCCGGCCAGGACCTGTTGTCCCCGTACAGCGAGCGCTTTGGCATTGGCCCCAAATGCAGTTATTCCCGAAGGCAGATAGGCCAGCAGAACGGGCAGAAGAGGCAAAGTGAAACGCAATTGCAACCACGGCCAGATGGACAGTATTAAAAAAGTAAACAGTATATAATAAAAACTGACAGCGCCTCCCCTGTTCCATTTTCTCTGCATTCCATACACGGAAATGGACATGACAAGTAGACTTACCAGCAAATAAATCACCGGTGGTCCCGGAAGGACAAAATTGTCATTCAAAACCACACGTTCATATTCCGGAAACTCGCCGGGCATGCCAGGTATGATTTTCTGACATAATCCCTCGAAGTGAGTTAACAAACGATTGACCATACTTACCAGCATTCCCGGTAATCCGACTTTTTTGTATTCATCAATCAGCACAGAAGAATAACTGACTGATTGATGAGCACTGTTGCGGAACATCCAGGCCGCTGTCACCCCCAGGGAGCAGAACACGCTGATGAGATAAGGCCAGCGTTTTCGATTCAAGATGGACCATAATCCCAGAGCCAGGACCAGGCTGATTCCGATGGTTCGCAGCAAGGGGAGAAACATCAACAGGCCGGTAAGCAGAAACAGCTGTCGCTTCGATATTGTTTCTGTGTCCTGACAGGTTACCAGGTACAAAACCGCCAGAGTGCACGCAATGAAAGGCACCTCGCTCATCAGCAGTGTGGAATACAACAGAATATAAGGATTCGTCGCCAACAGAAGCGCCAGCAGAAGTTCAGGCCAGTGAATTCGATTTTGCTGCGGGAGCTCAGGTGCAGAGCCTGAGTCTTTTAATCGGCACATCAGTCCATAAAACAAGATCAGCATCAGGACAGCGGTGATCAAGACCGTAACTTTAGCCGTGATGACATTGTAGGGCGCAATCAAAGCCGCGGGAATAAGCAGGAGAGACATTCCCGGGGGGCGTAATGTAAAGTATGGCTCTCCTAGAGAATAAACCTTTCGATATTCAAAATCAGTAATCAGTCCCCGGGCCATAATTACATAGTCGGCGCTATCGGGGTTATACATGATGAGTTCAGTCAGCCGCGCGCTGCAGAGTACGGCAAATAGAATCAGCAGGATCATCAGCAGATAATGAGACAATTTCTGTTTGGAAGAAAGAGATCGCTGTATCACAATGCTATTTACCTGTTTTCAGTTGATTTCTTTTTTTTGTAAATGACAGAACTCATTTTGCTGCGGACCGGAAACAGTTTCACTAGCCACAATAGTGAGCCAGCTTATTAAAACTCCGAAGCATAAGACTTAATCTTCTCTGGCGGAGCCTTTGCAGTCGAAATTATGAACTGAAGATACGTCAGGCAATAAATACCCACAACCAGTTAAAACAGGATATATCCCAGAACGGAAAGATAATTTGCCTTAAAAACAGTAAAGCCCAAACCAAATTCCAGTGTGCCCAGCCCCTGTCGCGTTGCAATACCTGATTACAGATCTAAATATTACCGACTGAAATTCACGAGAATACATTATTGCTCAATTGTTCAAACAGTTTTTTTGGTCATATCCACAGAAAGCAATAGAGCAGAGCAAAATATGTACCCTTTAAGAAATAACAGCCATAGATGACGCGAGCGTCTCCGAGCGTCAGTAGGCGTGCTTAGATTTTAAGAGCATCATAGTGCGTTTTTGTACCAACGATAATATATGTTGTTAAGACATCAGTTCAGAAAAAATGGCTTTCCCCCTGGAACGAACAACTGGCAAGGGGACTGGCTGCTACTTGATCTCCATCCAGGATACTGGTACAGAATTTGCCCATACTGAGCTTGCAACTTAATTTCGTCTCAGTTGATTTCACATTTTTTTAAAGAATTTGACTGCATCAACTTAGCTCCTTCACAACATAGATCAAATGACATACATCAAATAACGTGTCTATTTCAAATTCTGTCACTCAAATCCTGAATCCGCATCAAACTGCAGATCCGATGACTTCATGCCTGGGAAAATCTTTCTGGGTAATGATCTCTTTAGTGGCTCTCGTCCTGATCCTCTTTCAACCAGCAATAATTTATCAGGGCGATGCGATTAGCGTTCGTTATTCAACCACACAGCTAATCAATGCAGGTCGCCTTGATGTTAATCCATCGATTGCCCAAAACTTTGGTGAACGCGGACAATACTTTTTTGAAAACGAAGCGAAGGAACAGTGGTATCCTAAATATGGAATCCTCAATACATTTCTATATGTACCTCCACTGCTGTGGGAACGCAGTATAGAAGGGCCACTTATTGAGGTCCAGAAGATGACCGCGTTCCAGCGTAAAGCCAGAGTTTTCTATTTGAATCTTTATAATATTCTGATCTCTCTGCTCATTGCCGTTTACTTGTATTTGATTGCTCTGAATTTTAACCACTCAACAAAAGTTACTGCAATTTACGTCCTCGCCTGCCTGTTTGGAACATTCGTCTGGAACTATCTCAGAGCACAGACTTTTGAGATTTTCCAGCTTTTCTTCTTTCTGGGTTTGTACTACAGCCTGCTCAGATTCAAACATGGGAAACTGACGGGTAAGCTCAAATACTCACGCACTCATTTCTGGTTGATCCTGGTTTTCTGCAGTCTTCTGGTACTAGAAAAACTGGTCTTCATACTGCTTGTTCCGATTGCATTTTTCTGGATTCTCTGGGCGGAAATACTCTCTCAATCAGATCAGAACAAAAGTTTTCACTTCCGTTTTATCTCTGCTTTAAAACAGTACCTGACTGCGTTTGCCATTTTTCTGACGTGTCTCCTTACACTGGTTTGCTGGGCGAACTGGTATCGATTTGGCGGACCATTCACCACCGGCTATGCGCAGTGGGAACAGGAAAGACATTTCCTGTCAGGCAATCCTCTTAATGGATTGTATGGGTATCTTTTTGACAGCCAAAAAAGCATCTTTCTGTATTTCCCTTTACTGTTATTTTCGCTGTTCCGCTTCCGAAGTTTTCTGAATAAATACACATTTGAGTTTTCATTTGTACTAATAGTCTTTCTGGTCTTTTACATTATAAATTCCTGTTTCATTAACTGGAGAGGAGACTGGTGCTACGGACCACGCTACCTGTTGTTTGTGTTGCCACTACTAAGTCTGCCGGTACTCAATCTGTTTGAACCAGCTACTTCACTATTACCGCGCCTTCTGAAGGCTGCCTTGTATTGTTCAATATTCTTAAATGTGCTTTGCCAGATGAGCGTCAATATGATGGCGTTTAATTCCCCTTACAATGCGCTGGATTACTTTCAAAAGATTGACAATGAACAGGTTGAGACATATCTCAAATCACCATTCTGGATCATTAATCTTGATTTGCTGAAACACCGAATGGACAGAAAAGTCTTCCCTCCTCTGCAATATCTGAAACCGAAACTGACAGACGAATCTTTTCAGATGCATTCGACAAGTCTCAAAAAATTATGTATCCCTAATTTCTACTTCTTAAGCACAACTCAAGAGTTTGACACACACGAACCAGCGGCAACAGCAAAATAGACTATTGTTTATCTCCACCGGCGCTGCATCTGGCATCATTTTTGCCCCTCGATTGTAGATGCTGAATGAAAAGCATGACCTCAGATAGCGCGACCCGTTCCGGCCCGTAACAATCTTATTACAGATGTTAACAAACGGATACACTTTGTATGAACTCGTTAATCCCGTTCAATAGGCAATATTTGCAGAGAAAGAACTGCACTATATTGCCCTGGTTGCGATAGCCCCAGGTAATATTTCCGGTGACGGAGAATTAGTCGGAATGATTCTCTCAATCCCTCGTTGATTACAGGTTATTTGAAGTTCCCCAGAATAGAAGTGGGGCTTCCTGTCACTCCATTAAAAGCTTTATTCCCGTTTACTGAGTAGAAAGTCCTGTTGATAACCAGCTGTCATGAATTCATTTTTCCCACTGATTATCATATTTTGTTCAATTCTGATTGCAGTATTTTGTAAGCAATTGACTACAAGATTTGTAAATACTTTCTGGCTCCTATTGCGCAAATTATCTCATAGTGTGGCAGGAGGAGTTTTGTTTTTTGTAATTCTCACTTTTGTTATGGAATTATTTTTTGGGTTATGTATTCATTTACCTTACCCGATTATTCATGATGAATTTGCTTATTTACTTTCGGCTGATACATTTGCTTCAGGCAGACTAACAAACCCAACACATCCTTTATGGGAGCACTTTGAAAGTTTTCATATTATCCAGCAGCCCTCATATCAGTCGAAGTATCCTCCTGCTCAAGGAGCCTTTCTTGCTGTTGGCCAAGTTTTGTTTGGTTATCCGATTGTCGGTTCCTGGATAGCATTGGCAGTTGCCAACGGGGCTATCTTTTGGATGCTTTGTGGTTGGGTGCCTGGAAGATGGGCCGTGTACGGTGGATTTTTAGCGACTCTGAATTCTTCTTTTTTGATTACGTGGGGGCAAAGTTATTGGGGAGGACAAGTTGCTTTATTAGGAGGTGCACTCTTGTTTGGAGCGTACCCGCGTTTAATGAAAAAACCGCGAGTTATTACATCAGTTATTTTAGCTCTCGGATTAGCGATACTCGCTAATAGTCGACCATATGAAGGGCTTTTAGCTGCAGTACCGATTGCTATCGCTCTTTTGTGCTGGCTGTTTGGTAAACAGAATCCAGGCTGGTCAGTTGCTGTTTCTAGAATAATAGCCCCCATGTTTGTGATCTTATTTTCCACTTTTTTCTGGATGGGGTATTATAACTATCGCGTGACAGGAAATGCATTGACATTTCCTTATAAGGTATGGGTTGATCAATACTATTCTAAAACACTCGACGGTCTCATATTTTCGGTTAATAAAGACACTTCCAGAAAACAACCCGTTCGAACAATTTATAGTTATGATTTGGATGAGAACCAATCAGATCCAAAGTTTGCGATTCAATCCAAACCATTTCCAGTTGAGTTAAGGATCAAGTTACTAAGGTTTATTTTACTCTATACAGGATCTTACGCTGTCGTACTGATATGCTTCTTCGGTATCTGTGCTTTTTTCAGGAATCGTGAGAATTTGTTTGTTCTTATAATCTCACTTCTAGTCATTACGGCTGCCGTTTCTCAGGGTACAAGTGGGCATCCACATTACATTGCCCCAATTGGATGTTTATTGATTTTGTTGCAAATCCAATGTTTAAGATATATCTATCAGTGGAAAAGAAATTTGCGTCTTGTTGGCCAATTGTTACCAGTAACCGTACTGATTTTAACAACCCTGACAACAATCATGTCTTTTGCCGACTATAGGAAACCTGTCCCAGGATCGTCCAGACAGAGTTGGGCTTTGGCTAGACAACAGATTTCGAAAAAACTCGACAGCGTTGAAGGAAAACACCTGATACTGGTTAAATATAATCGAGATCACAGCCATCATGACGAATGGGTCTATAACGAAGCAGATATAGACAATTCGAAAGTCGTTTGGGCACGAATTTTAGAGCCGAAAAAAAATTCAGATCTGATTAGCTACTTTAACGACCGTTCGATTTGGATCATTGAGGCTGATAATCCCAAAATCAGATTGATACCGTATCGTCTAAAACAAAAATGATGAATCTGTATTTGCAATCAGGAATTTTAATACCTTAGTTTTAGAAGTCACAATATCATGGATATGATTTCCTTAGATGAAAAGTCAGAAATAAAAGCTCAACTCAGTTCGGTCTCAGATCCATTTACCGTGATTGTGCCTTGTTATAATGAACTGCAGGCACTGCCTGATGCCATTGTGGAATTGGAAAGAATTCTGGTTACTTTTGGACCACACGAACTGATTGTGATTGATGATGGTTCAACTGATGGCACGAGTGCTGCACTGCGGTCCCTGCAGGAACATCATCCGGAAATCACTATTTTGAAACACGAGACCAATCAGGGGTATGGCGCGTCTCTAAAAACCGGCGTGCGACATGCTAAATATGATTCCATCGTCATTACTGATGCCGATGGAACTTATCCCAATGATCGCATTGGTGATTTATTGGCGTTCATCAAAGATTACGACATGGTCGTGGGGTCAAGGACAGGTGAAAATGTAGAGTATTCTACACTTCGAAAAATCCCAAAGTATTTTCTGAAGCATTATGCATCGTGGATTGCTGGTCGAAACATTCCCGATTTGAATTCCGGTTTGCGCGTCTTTAAACGCAACTTAGCTGAAAAGTTTCTGAGTGTCTTGCCCGATGGATTCAGTTTTACAACGACAATCACAATGGCGCATCTGACAAATAAATACAGTGTGCATTATGAACCAATCAACTACTCTCGCAGAATAGGCAAATCAAAAATTCAACCTGTTCGAGACACACTTCGTTTTTTGCAACTGATTATTCGTTTGGGCGTTTACTTTGCACCGCTCAAAGTTTTTGGCCCGTTTGCAGCTATTCAAGTCGTCGCTTTCATGATCTCAGTTACTTACGACGTCTTCATTTTGCAGAATATCACTGATAAAACCATCATGCTGTTAATGTTTAGTATGAACACCACTTTTTTTGCACTTTTGGCAGATATGATTGATAAACGAAGTCAGAACTAACTCACATCATAAATAGTTCCAAAATGATGGAATAACAGAGAAATTGAACCTGTATGCCTACTGATTTTAATACAGATAATTCAGATAATTCAGATAATTCAGATAAAGTGGCCAGGAAACTTCCCTTGGAGGCGGAGCATCTTGAAGCACTTTCGCGCATGCAATCACTAACACCATACTATCAATGGTCAATCGAATTGGTGGCTCCCTGGCTGGGAAAAAGAGTATTAGATGCGGGTTGTGGAATTGGGAATGCAACGGAACAATTAAGGGCTTATGCAGAATACGTTCTTGCTGTTGACTTGAGCCCGGAAAATATGAAAGTTCTTCAACATCGTTTTGCGGACGATCCTCACGTTGAATGCGCACAGTTTGATCTTGATGAAAATATGGAAGAAATCGCGAGCAGAAACATTGATTCCATTGTCTGTTTTGATGTTTTAGAACACGTTGAAGACGACCAGGGACTCTTAGATCAATTTTTCAATATGGTACAACCTGGTGGGCATTTATTGATAAAAGTGCCGGCTGGTCGCTGGCTTTATGGCAGCGTTGATATCGCATCAGCTCATTTTAGACGCTATATCAAGTCAGAGTTAAAACAAAAGGCGCTTCAATCTGGCTGGCAGATAAAAAAAATTCATTACATGAATATTTTTGGCGTCATACCTTATTTTATCAAAAGCAGAATTTTGAGAAAGCAAGCTAATTTTTCACGCACCATGTCAACACGCCAATTAGCAAGAATTAAACGAATGCTCCCCATTTTTAAAATAATTGATCGATTCATTGGGCCTCCGATAGGACAATCATTAATCTTGATTGCCCAAAAGCCTTGCACAGAGGGTCATTCTGATTTTGACTTCTGCAAGCCGAAGTAGATTCAAGTGCAAATTGTCAGTTTAATTAATAACAAGAGTGTCAGATACGTGATGCTGATTATCGTGAGCCTGGTCACGAATCTCGGGCTTGCGTTCGGGCTTTTTTATTTAGGGATTTCTGAGTCGATCTCATTTGCAGTCGCGTTGGCAGTGACTTATTTTCTCAATTTTTCTGGTTGTCGCTGGTTTGTTTTTTTATCAACCGATGCACCTGTGACAACTCAATTTATTCAATTCGCAATTACAAATGGTTCGTTTCGGCTTTTTGAATATTCGAGTTTATTAGTACTTAGCAAAATTGAATTTTCTAATTATTACATGCGAGTATTAGTAGTACTTGGAACTTCATTTATAATCAAATTCTTTGTTTATGGAAAATTCGTATTCAGTAATGTTGGGAAATCTTGATGATAAGTCTGAGATGCCCTTTAATAAGGTGCATCTACTGAAAATGTCGTGCAATAGTTTTTTGAAATTTTACTGTATCGCTTTTATTATCGTAACCGGCCCACCAAATACACCTTGACGTGTATCGTATTCTGAATGTGTTTCAACCACCAGCATATTCAGGAGCAAAAGCGATGTCCGCATCCCAGCCAACACAACGTGCCGACCAGCGGCGGAACCCGGACCGTGAAGCGTTCTGGCGACAAACCCTTTCCGACCGTCTGCAATCCGGACTCTCGATTCGTGCTTTTTGTGAGCGTGAAGGACTGAGCGAACCAGCGTACCATTACTGGCGACGCGAACTGAAAAAGCGGGATGCCGCGAACACCGCTGCAGCTTCCTTCCTGCCCGTTGAAGTCCAACCCCCTGTCACGCCGATTGAAATCGTGTTCTCACACGGCACGATCGTTCGCATCGGAAATGGCTGTGATCGGGCCACGCTCGAAACCGTGCTCGCCGCGCTGGAGCAGCGCGCATGCTGAATCTGCCGACCCGCATTTATTTCTGCACGGTCCCCACCGATATGCGTAAAAGCTTTGACGGCCTACTGCGAATGACCGAAGCCTACCTGGAGCAAAACGTACTCGACGGGGGACTGTTTGTGTTTCTCAACAAAAAACAGGATCGCATCAAGCTGCTGTACTGGGACCACGATGGTCTGGCCATCTGGTACAAGCGGCTGGAAGCGGGCACATACCAGCGTCTCTCCAGCCCGGAGGGCATACACGGCCTGCAACTGTCCTCCACCGATCTGGCACTCCTGCTGCAGGGCATCGACCTGACCAGCGTGCAACGCAGAAAACGCTATCAGATTTCAGAAAAAGTATCGACTTCATAAAAAAACAGTTCCCGCCTGACAACGATTATGTTAAGACGTGGAACATGAACCAGAAACGATCCTCATTGCCGAACGACGTCCAGTCCTGCCATGACATGATTCACCAACTGGGTGAGACGGTGGGAGAACAACAGCGGGAAGTCGAGCAGCTCAAACATTTCATTGATCGGCTGCTGCGACAACGGTTTGGCGCCCGTTCTGAAAAAATCGCCCCTAATCAAATGAGCCTGTTTGACGAACCCGAGACTGCGGAGGAAGCAGCCGATCCCGAGGACGATGAACCTCCTCCCATGGTGGTTTCCGCACATCGCCGTCGTGGCGGCGGCCGCAACAAGCTGCCCGACCACCTGCCTCGGGAACGGGTAGAACATGACCTGACCGAATCGGAAAAACGCTGTCCCTGCTGTGACCAGACACGAAAGCGGATCGGAGAGGTCAGCCACGAACAGCTGGAATTCATTCCTGCCAGCCTGAAAGTAATCGAGCACGTACGTTTCAAATATGCGTGCCGGAAGTGTGAAGAGCATGTGGCGCTGGCTCCCGTTCCTGCCCGGCCGATTGCTAAAGGTTTTGCCGGGCCCGGCCTGCTCTCAACGATCCTGGTGGGGAAATACTCAGATCATCTCCCCCTGTATCGTCATGAATCGATTCTGAGTCGAAACGGCGTACAGCTTTCACGGAGCACCATGAGCCGTTGGGTACTGGAAACTGCAGAATTACTGCAGCCGCTGACTGATCTGAT
>TARA_R100001132_G_scaffold27330_1_pt1 | contig 39340 bp, 33 predicted proteins | sample TARA_R100001132 | Tara Oceans TARA_R100001132 (sample SAMEA2621247) | marine metagenome | biome: marine biome (ENVO:00000447); feature: mesopelagic zone (ENVO:00000213); material: "saline water (ENVO:00002010), including plankton (ENVO:xxxxxxxx)" | depth 800 m | reverse complement strand
AAACGTCCATTGCAGGAAATGTTTCCAGCCAGTATTTAAGCGCGCTGCTCATGGTGGCTCCTGCGGCCCAGAGCGCGATTACCATCAACATCCAGGGAGAAATGGTTTCCAGACCCTACCTTGATATTACCCTGGGGGTCATGGCCCAGTTTGGTGTGACCATCGATCGAATCCAGGAGTCGCTCTGGAGGATCCAGCCACAAACATATCAGCGCCCCGTTGCCTATGACATTGAACCAGATGCTTCTGCCGCCAGCTATTTTTTTGCTGCGGCTGCCATCACCGGGGGCCGGGTCACCGTGGATGGATTAAACCAGGATGCCTTACAGGGAGATATCAATTTCATCCGGGTTCTCGAAGACATGGGCTGTGAAATCAAACGGGAACGCAACAGCATCACCGTGCAGGGAAAACCGTTGCGTGGAATTGATGTCGACATGAATGATATCAGTGATACCGCACAGACACTCGCCGCAGTAGCGCTGTTTGCGGAAGGCTCGACTACCATTCGCAATGTAGGGCATATTCGACATAAAGAAACTGACCGCCTGAGCGCGATCGCCACTGAAATTAAACGCCTGGGGATCCAGGTAGAAGAAACGGAAGATTCGGTCACGATTCATCCCGGCACGATTCAACCTGCGACCATTGAAACTTATGATGATCATCGTATGGCGATGAGCTTCGCCCTCGTCGGTTTGAAAGTTCCCGGAATCGTGATTTCTGACCCGGATTGTACCATCAAAACCTATCCCCGGTTCTTTGCAGACCTGGAACAGCTGTGCGGTCAGTCATTGTGAAAAAGAAAAACGTCTGGCAGCAGAACGCAGCCGCGGCAGAAGCGGATGAATTACCGATCCCGCAATATTTTCGCTCGGCGCGGGAACTGGCTTTTTTCCTGGTGGAAGAATATCGTCGCAGCGATCAGTTTCTCTCTGATTCCATGCAGCAGTGGGAACGACGCATCGATCTCTCTTCCCAGGACTGGCGACTGGCAATGGAGATCAGTATCGGCGTGGTTCGCAGGCAGTTGACGCTGGATACCATTATTGAAAGTCAGTTGACCCGGCCCCGCGAAAAAGTCGAAGCACCGCTCTGGACGTTGCTGCAGATTGGCGTCTATCAACTGGTGATGCTGGACCAGATTCCCGATCATGCAGCTGTTTCCGAAACAGTAGAACTGGCCGGAAAACTGCATCGCGTACGCTGGAAAAAAATGGTGAATGCCATCCTGCGATCAATTACCCGTTTAACAACTGATGAACAGGCATCGGCACCACAATCCAATGCGATTCCGCTCAGTGCAGACCGCTATCGCTGTTTCTCGATTGGCCTGTTTCCCAGTCCTGCTGCTGATCCCGCCGGCTATCTTGCGAAGGCTTTCAGTTTTCCGCAGCCGATCATGACAGACTGGCTGGCACGTTTTGGTCTGCAGCAGACCATGCAGATGGCCCAGTGGTTCAATCAACGTAATAAGCTTTATCTGCGTATCAATCAGTTACAGACCACCCGCGAAGATCTGCTGGCGGAACTGCAATCAGAGGGGATACAGGTCAGCCCGGGAGATGAGCCCCAGGCAATCCGGCTGGAAGAACCCGTGGCGATCGAAAATCTCGTGGGATTTTCTGCCGGGAAATTTACGATTCAGGATCAGTCAGCCATGGCAGCGGGAAACCTGCTGAATCCACAACCGGAAGAAACCGTCTGGGATATGTGTGCGGCACCGGGAACGAAAACAACCCATCTGGCCGAATTGATGTTTAACCGGGGAACACTGGTCGCCACTGATGTTTCCTATGACAGGCTGGAGAAAATAGAACAGAATGCCTCGCGACTGGGGCTGACCTGCATCGAGACGCAACTGGTGAATCAAAGTGAAACCACGTTGTCGGAAGTGCAGTTCGATGCCATTCTGGTCGATGCCCCCTGTTCGAATTCCGGCGTACTGGGAAAACGTCCCGAAGCCCGCTGGCGACTGGACGAGGTTTCTTTGAAAGAACTGAATCAGATCCAGCGTGAACTGTTAGAGCGGGCATTTCGGTATTTAAAGCCCGCAGGCAGGCTCGTTTATTCGACCTGTTCGTTTGATCCACGAGAAAATGAAGAGCTGCTGCAGGAAGTACTGCAGCATTATCCCGACCGCAAAATTGTCCAGGAAAATCGCCATATCCCCGGCTGTCCCTGCGATGGTGGTTATCAGGCATTGATTCAGTAAACGCCAGTATGTGTTGTTGTGTGTACTTTTTTATCGAATGTAGGGAATCAGGAAGGTATTGACAGCCCGAAAACAGGCGAAACAGGCCTTAATGGTTGCCGTTTCCCTAAACAGATTGTAAGATTCGGGTTTATGAAATTTGGCAATAGCCTGTATGAATAAAACCTATTGTCTGCTTCCATCTGCGCGCCTGCTGCAATAAAGGAAAATAGTGTGAGTGTCGACGAATTAATTGACGTAAAAAGTGTGTTGCAAAGCTCTGAAAGTGTAGGCTACTCGGACATAGAGCGATTGTCACAGATTGTCTGCTCTGACCAGGTTTCAGAGTTGAACAACGAAGTGCAGACGCTGGTCCGAAGTATTTCAGAAGGCCAGGCTTCAGCCGGACTGAGTGCACGGGCTGGTATTGCCCTGCATCTGCTGGGAAAACACAAAGAAGCAGTCACTCAACTGGAAAAAGCGCAGGACAACGCGACCGCCTGTTTTTACCAGGCCGTTTCACTGATCGCTTTGAAGCGATATGCCGAAGCAGATCAGAAGCTGGAAGCAGCAGCCAAGCTGGGATATGACTCCATTGAATGTTCTCTGCGTCGCGCAGAAACTCTGCGTCTGGTTAGAAAACTGGATGAGGCAGAATCAGTTCTGGGAACCATTTCCAAAGAAGCTGCCGGGCGTGCAGAATATTCGTTCCAGATGGGATGTATTCGCTCAGACCGCGGCGATCTGTATGGGGCCATCGAATACTTCGAACGTGCCGTCGACATGGATCCACGCCACTCACGAGCCATTTTCCGCCTGGCCGGAGAAAATGCTTCTCGTGGAAACGATGAAGATGCGATTCGCCTGTATGAGCAGTCACTCTCCAGCCCGCCGTTTTACCTGGGCGCAATCCTGAATCTGGGGCTGTTGTATGAGGATATGGAAAACTATCCCGCAGCTGCCTTCTGTTTCCGTCGTATTCTGGAAGCAGATCCCACGAACGAAATGGCGGCGATGTACCTCAAGGACATCGAAGCTGCCGACAACATGTATTACGATGAAGAGACAGCCCGCAACGAAGCCCGTATGAAACAGCTGCTGGATCGTCCGGTCACAGACTTCGAACTGTCAGTCCGCAGCCGCAACTGTCTGCATGCGATGGATATCCATACGCTGGGTGATCTGACACGTGTCAGCGAAAATGATCTGCTGGCTGGTAAGAACTTCGGCCAGACATCACTCGATGAAATTCGCGAGATGCTGTCTTCATTTGGCCTGCACATCGGCCAGAACCTGCACGAATCATTGGGGAGCGAAGGCGGTTACGCTGCTCTGCCTCCCGAACTGGCAGACAACCCTGCTACCGAAAAACCAATCTCTGATCTGGGACTTTCTGTTCGTTCGAGAAAATGCATGTCCCGCCTGGGGATCGGCACTATCGGCGAGCTGTTGCGTCGCAGCCCGGATGAGCTGCTGGCCAGCCGTAACTTCGGCGTGACTTCGCTCAACGAAATCCGGGAAAAACTGACCGAGATGAACCTCAAACTGCGAAACGACTAGAACGCAGGTGGTACACAGTAACTTCTGGAACAGCGGGTTGTGTCAGCAGGCAAAGACACAATCCGCGTTCTGTGAATTTCAAAGATGCGGATTTTCTCTCAGAGAAACTCTTGCCAGAAGTTGAGAGATTCAATACACTTCCTTCGCCGGGCAGCACTGGGAGACCAGTGAACCCGAGTTGAGCTACTGTGTCTAAAAAAACAGCATTTACATTACCCGGTAGTGTAATGGTAGCACAACAGATTTTGATTCTGTTAGTCAAGGTTCGAGCCCTTGCCGGGTAATATTCAATAAAAAAACGCATTCCAGTTCGGGATGCGTTTTTTTTGTTGCCTGTTGAATCCGTTGAGCAAATTACATCCGTTCGCAGGTTTTAATACCCAGCAGAGACAGGCCATGTTCTATGACCCGGGCCGTTAAATCGCAGAGCAGCAGTCGGCTGGTTTTGACCTCTTCCTGTTCCGCCTTCAGTACCGGACAGTTGTTGTAGAACGTGCTGAACAGGTTTGAAAGTTCGAACAGATAATTCGTCAGGTAGTTCGGACGTGCTTCGATCGCCACGCTCTCCAGAATTTCCGAGTAGCGGTTGATCTGTAAAGCCAGGGCCCGCTCACTTGCGTCAACCAGGCTCAGTGCAGCCTGCTGGTCTCGCAATGCGATCCGGTCGATCTGACCTTTGCGGAAGATGCCACAGACTCGAGCATAGGCATACTGCATATAGGTTGCGGTATCACCCCGGTTAGCCAGCATTTTGTCCCAGTCGAACATGTAGTCGCTGTCCCGGTTGTGTTTCAGGTCGGCATATTTGATGCCTCCCAGGCCGACAACCTCTGAGATCTGACGACGTTCTGTTTCACTGAGTTCCGGGCCATCGGGTTTCGCCTCATCATTTTCCACCACAATGGCATATGCCCGTTGGATGGATTCATCCAGCAGGCTTTCCAGACCGACATTATCTCCTGCGCGTGTTTTCAGGGGGCGTTTATTCTCGCCCAGCACGGAACCGAAGCTGACATGCTGCAGTTCCAGATCAGCATATCCCCATTCTTTTACAGTGGCAAACAGCAACTGGAAGTGCTCACTCTGTCGCGAGTCGACTACGTAGAGCACCCGGTCTGCTTTCAGCTCTTCCACCCGGTATTTAATCGTCGCCAGATCTGTTGTGGCATAGGTAAACGCGCCATCCTGTTTCTGAATCATGAATGGCGATTTAAAGCCATCTATAAAAACGCAGATCGCGCCCTGGCTCTCTTCGGCCAGTCCCCGCTCTTTAAGATCGGCGACCACATCAGCCAGCATGGGATTGTAATAGCTTTCCCCCAGGGACATGTCAAAGTGAATGTCCAGCCGGTCATAGACGGTCTGGATTGCATCCAGGCATTGAGGTAGAAACTGTTTCCACAACTCCAGGTTATCGGCGTCTCCCGCATGCAGTCGTGCCGTCTCTTCCCGTGCCTGTCGGGCAATATCGGGAAACGCGGTCGCTTTGCTGTGCAGGTCTTCGTTCTGCTCCAGCAGTGTCTGTTTCTCCTGCATCTCCTGCAGTTCCGACTTTCGTTCGGCGAGATCGGATTTCAGTTTTTTGACTTCTTTCTGGATTTTTTTATTGGTGAGATCCGCAGATCCCTCCCGTGTTTTCAGCTTATCCGTGAGCTGTTCAATCTCAGCCTGCTGTCGAGGTATTTTGGTCTGGGTGGCATGGTAATCGGAGAGCTGATTGACCAGTCGATACAGCCGCGCGAGTTCATGTACCGGGTTTTGCTTAAAGCATTCCTGGTTCAGAAAATGTTTGTACCCGAAGATGATCATACCGAACTGGGTGCCCCAGTCGCCGATATGATTGTCCCCCACGACATCGTGTCCCAGGAATTTCAGAACCCGGTAATTGGCATCGCCGATCACGGTACTTCTTAAATGTCCCACATGCATTGGCTTGGCGACATTCGGGGCCGAAAAGTCCACGATGACTTTCTGAGGCGATTCTGCAGGCTTGACACCCAGGCGTTCATCCGCCACCAGGTTTTGGGTTTGGGTATTCAGCCAGTCTTGTTTGAGCCTGATATTGATAAAACCCGGCCCTGCAACTTCCAGGGGTTCACAGAAATCGGAGAGATCCACTTTTTCCACGATCTGTGACGCCAGCTCGCGTGGTTTCAAGTCGGGTATTCCGGCTGCCAGAGGCATGGCAAAATTGGCCTGATAATCACCAAATTTCGCATCCTGTGATGCTTTCAGCATTTCGATGACCGAAGAGGGGGCGTCTGTCCATTCGGTTAATACCGGTTCAAACCGACTTCGGAGTTCTGCGAGAATATTCATTGTGCATGCCCGGGGCAGAGACACCAGGCTCCTTGACTACTGGAAAGATACGGACATAGATTCATCTACGCCCAGAATACCGACTGTGAGCCGGGATTGGTAGAAACAGCGGTTCTGTCAGTGGGAATCCGCACGGAAAGACTTCCAGTCCACCTTTTTGGCGTCAGCCCAGAGGCGTTCGAGGTCGTACAGCTCCCGAGCTTCTTCTGTGAAGAGATGCAGGACGATATCTCCATAGTCTCCCAGAATCCAATCGCTGTCTTTGCCCTCAATGTTGCGTCGGCGTGTGCTCTCGCGTTTCATCAGTACGCGAATTTCCTCTGCAATCGCATTGCTTTGCCTCTGGTTGGATGCTGTTGCAATAATGAAATAGTCGAACAAGGGCGTGATTTTGGCGACATCGAGCACCACGATCTCTTTGCCCTTGAAGTCTTCACAGGTTTTTGCACACAGGCAGGCACGTTCCAGACTGGACGCACTTTCAATGGGATCAGATTGTTGAGAAGGTTCAGTGTTGATTTTGGTGACCTTTAGACTGTGTCCAGTTTTACCGTAGCTTCTCCAAGGCCAGTTGGACCGAGTATCAAAGATTGAGAGATGCTATGGTTAAATGTGATGCGCTCTAGCCTGTTTCAAATACTTAAAATAAATCTAGTGCGTATTGAATGATAAACCCGGCTATGACAACAGAAACCATACTCATCAGCTTGATCAGAATGTTCAGGCTCGGGCCGCTGGTATCTTTGAATGGATCACCAACGGTGTCACCGACTACTGTGGCTTTGTGCGCATCAGTTCCTTTGCCGCCATGTGCGCCTGCTTCGATATACTTTTTCGCATTATCCCAGGCGCCACCGGCATTAGCCATCATAATGGCAACTGCAAACCCGCTCGTCAAGGCTCCCACGAGAAGACCGACAACCCCGGGAACTCCCAGGATGACTCCCACGACGACTGGTGAAAGCAGCCCCAGCATCGCAGGCAGAATCATTTCCCGTTGTGCAGCTGCCGTACTGATCTCGACACACGCCGCATAATCCGGTTCGGCTTTATTCTCCATGATGCCTGCAATTTCCCGGAACTGGCGCCGCACTTCGTCGACCATGGCTCCTGCGGCCCGTCCGACCGCCTTCATGGTCATGGCACAGAACACAAAGGCCACCATGACACCAAAAAAGATTCCGACCAGGACTTTGGGATTCAACAGCGAGAAATTATAAAATCGAGAGAAGTCAGGCACCGTTGCCGATTTGACATCGACGCATTCTCCCCGATCCAGCAGTGCCGCAATATTCAGTCCGCGAATGATCGAGCCAATCGGGGCGCTGGTGATTTTTTCACGACCCGGCGTAATCTGAGCGACGTTCAATGCAGGGAACAGCAGATACCCCTGATTATTATGTGTCGCTTCCATTCCGTCTTTGCCGGGTGTCCGTAAGGCAATACAGTTCGAACTTAATTTCAGGGCGGAAGCATTGGTCATGTCGTCGGTAATGGTTTCCACAATCGCGGAATTCTCGACCCAGCGTTCAAAGCCGATACGAACTTCTTCGACATAAGCTGCCAGCAATGCCAGCGCAGTCAGGGCGGCTGAACCGATGGCAAATCCTTTCCCTGTGGCAGCCGTGGTGTTTCCCAGGCTGTCCAGGGCATCGGTTCGCTGACGGACATACGGTTCCTGTCTGCTCATTTCCGCATTACCACCAGCATTGTCGGCAATGGGACCATAGGCGTCTGTCGCCAGGGTAACACCGAGGGTGCTCAACATGCCCACGGCGGCAATCGCGACGCCATACAGGCCCATCGCGAAGATGGCGGAGTTGGCGAAATCGAATCCGGTACAAAGTCCAAACGCCAGGAGGATCGCCACGCCGATGACAACAATCGGGACCCAGACGCTGTAAAATCCTTCTGCGATCCCCGCGATAATCACAGTCGCCGGTCCGGTGGTGGACTGGTCTGCAATAAAGCGTGTGGGGCGGAATTCATCGCTGGTTGAATATTCGGTCCACTTCCCGATCAGCCAGCCGGCGACAAGTCCACAGACAATCGCACCGAAGACCCCAAACAGTTTGTTTCCAACCAGCAGGGGGGAATCCGCGGGGATCCCGGACGATTGAGACGGGATGACCAGCATGATCCAGACTAAAGCCAGTGCAGCGACAATGACGCCAATCGCACTGGTGTCAATTCCCTTCGCCAGCGCTTTCAGCAGGTTCTTCTGTGAAGCGCCTTCTTCGGTTCTCACCATGAAGATTCCGATAACGGACAGAAAGATTCCTACGGCTGCCAGGCACATCGGCAGGAGCAGACACATCATCTGCATCTTGGGATAGCCATGATAGGCGGCCACGCCCAGGGCACCACTGGCAAGGATTGATCCGCAGTAAGATTCGTAAAGGTCAGCTCCCATGCCTGCAACATCGCCGACATTATCGCCTACATTGTCGGCGATGGTCGCCGGGTTGCGGGGATCGTCTTCGGGAATACCTGCTTCCACCTTACCGACCAGGTCGGCACCCACGTCAGCCGCCTTGGTGAAGATGCCCCCACCGACGCGGGCAAACAGTGCCTGGCTGCTCGCACCCATTCCAAAACAGAGCATGGTCACCGTAATTTCGGCCAGAGGCATTTTGACGACCCAGTGCAGGACCCCGAACCAGAGTGTGATATCCAGGAGCCCCAGACCAACTACCACGAGACCCATCACGGCACCACTGCGGAAAGCGACCTGTAAGCCGCTGTTTAATGATTCCTTGGCAGCATGTGCGGTACGGGCACTGGCGAGTGTGGCAGTACGCATGCCGAACCAGCCTGCCAACGCAGAAAAGAAGCCTCCGGTTAAGAAGGCAAACGGCACCCAGTGTGACTGTGTTTTTAATCCAAACGCCATAAAGGCCAGCAGGGCACAGACGACGGCAAAAAAGATGGTGACCACTTTGAATTGCCGGTCCAGATACGCACGAGCGCCATCGCGGACATGCTCGGCAATTTTTCGCATCATCGGGTCGCCTTCATTCTGGCTGACCATCCAGCTGAAGAAGCGATAGGCGGTGAACAGGGCGAAAATCGCTCCTGCGATGGCAATACACCAGCTGATGATGACGGTCGAGCTATCAGCATGGACGACCAGATCGGAAGAAGCTTCGGCTGCCATCAGCGGGGCTGAATAAAAGAGTGCGGCGAAACTAGAGGTGATGAGAGTTGAGAGAAATCGTACGGGAGTGAGTCGAGCGCGGGGATAGAACCTCATCCTTAGAGTTAACTCCAATTAAATTAGCCGTTGTAAATCTTGATGTAAAACCTCAAAAATCTTATTTGATTCCGGGCAACAGTCAGCACGTTACTTGTATGCTCAAAAAATACGAAACGCATCTCTTAAAATGAAAGCATTGTTTGCCTGATTATCCTCGTTCCCAACAGTGTGAGAAATGCGATCGTAAACCTGGAAACACGCCTGTAAAACTCAAGAAAACTCTATCCGGGGAGTGTATCATCTGGGGTTCAGATTGCAATAACAGTAACTTAACAAACTTCGTTTAGTACAAAACTTGCAAGCCTGAGTGCGCAGCAGTTTACGCGGAATGAGCAGGAAAAATCAGGGAGCAGAGAAAACGGGGTTTCCGTGGAATCAGACGTTCCGGGCGGGAGTCTGACTGAAGACCTGATGCGTGTCGATGACATAGGCAACATCAAAGACCTGTTCGAAATCGTAGATGTCGACAAAGTCTTCCAGACGGTCATTCTCTGTTTTTCGCATCCGGCCATGTTCAATCATTTCAAAGACCATCTTGCCGAAGTCCCTGGTGGATTGAACACCCCATTGCTTGAATACCGTCAGCGTCATCAGGCCGAACTGTTTTAAGGCGAGTTCCCGGACCCCTTCCAGCAGTTCCTGGCCGGAGACATGCGCTTCTTCATGCTCACCTTCCTGAACGACCTCGCGTGAGTAGATCTCCTGAGCCTGCTGGAGTGCTTCAAAGATAAAGTCGTAGGCGTTAGGGTGAAATTGCAATTTGGGGCGGGAAAGATTTGTTGCAGATGTCATTTTTTCACCCATACCTGTCTAAAACTTTTTAAGTAGCAGCAACTTTGTAAAACAGCAGCAGCGCCGTGGTTTTCCTGATCTGTGAAGCAGGTACTGAAGCACTGGCGATATCGTTCTTTTATACTCGATCCCATTGTCTCTGAACACAGTATATTACAGTCTAAATCGCATCACATTTAAACATCGCGTTTTTCACTCTAATCTACTAGGCCCAGATAGCCCTGAGAGTCGCTATAATAAAACAGGACACCGTCTAGTGTTTCCAATCACTCAGGTCGGGTCAAGACTTTCTTATAGCATAACCACTCAGTTATTGGGAAATTATCGAACAGAGATTCCGGAAAATCAATCCCGACTCACCCGATTTCACAAATTTCAGTCTGCCTGCCGGTCCCGATCCGCTTGCCGTTTACTGTCTGGCAGGGTTTTCCCCGCGTTTCTTTTTAATGACTTCCAGAATGTCTTTTTTGTGTACGATTGTTTTTTTCATGTCAGAGTAGATGACTTGTACACACTCAGAAAGGATTTCCTGATTCGTGACTTTGCCTTCCCCCTGACTGGTAATAATCGTCGAGCCCACAGGAGGTAATTCTTTTTTATAGCTTTTGTAAGTATCGTATTCATAGCGCAGGCAACATTTCAGGCGTCCGCATCGCCCGGACAGTTTATTGGGATCCAGCGAGGTCTTCTGCAGTTTTGCCATTTTCATCGAGACGGGAGGCATCTCAGTCAGGTGGGTTCCGCAGCAGACCGTCTTCCCGCAATCTCCGTAATCTGCCAGCAGCTTCGCTTCATCGCGCACTCCTATCTGCCGCATTTCGATTCGCGAGCGGTATTTTCTTGCCAGCGCTTTGACCAGTTCGCGAAAATCAACACGTTTTTCTGCCAGATAGTAGAAGATGACCCGCTCACCGCCGAACAGGTGTTCGACATCAACCAGTTGCATCTGCAGTTTGTGTTCGTTCACCAGTTCCTGGCAACCCAGAAACTCATTGCGTTCTTCGTGTCGGTTCTGATCACGCTGACGATAGTCCTCATCGTTTACCAGGCGGATAATTCGTCCTGCTGCAGTTGTGTCCTTCATGAATGATTTCACTCGCTCGGTGGCCGGCGACAGGACTTCACCCCACTCATGCCCGCGATCGCTTTTGATGATGACCGCTGCGTTACGTGGCAGTTCTGCCAGACCTTTACTGGTGAATTCTCCAATGAGGCGGGTGGAACCGTAGCGAACGATATAGCCGGATACTTCAGTATTCATATATTATGATTTCATCGATTTGAGATTGGATGCAGCAGTCATCGTGCAGGATGAGTCAGTCACAGAACAGATTTCAGATAAACTGCTTCGATCAGTTTATTATAGCCGGACTCGATCTGGCAATCTCTAATTAAACCCGGGAAATCACATTTATTTGAAAACCGTACACTGCCTGCCGAATCTGACTTGCGGTCAGTACTTATTTCGACTGAATTTCCCGCAGATCCTGGCTTAAGCTTTCGATGCATAAAGGCAGAGTGACATTCTGATTGACCTGTTCCTCTGTCTGCAGCATTCGGCCCAGCAGGTTTCCGATCGTTTCGATCCGGTCTTCTGTCTCACCAGGCAGTCCGGAAACAAACCGTTCCACATTACCTGCAGCCGGATCAGCCTGGTAACCGGCGGCACACTGTAAAGACTGATGGTAGAAATCGGCGCAGAATTTAATGACCCACAACGCTGTTTTACGCTGTGCACCCGTATTGCCTCCAATGTCATCAATGGCCTGAATCACGGCATCGGAAAAGGCCTGCGGTTGAAAAGGGTGTCGACCGAGCAGCCCGGTAATATTTCCCCGCAGTGCCTGAAGATTTTCATCCAGAAGTTGACTCGCAATTTTCAGCGATCCTTCCGACAGGCGTGCAATCTGCAATGCCTGGTCAGCAGACTCAACGAGTTGCTGGCCCAGCAGCAGTGCGGAGATATCTTCCTGGGTCAACGGATTGAAGCGGATCAACTGACAGCGGGAACGGATCGTGGGCAGAATGGCATCGAGTTCACTGGCAATCAGGATCATTAAATAGTTTGCGGCAGGTTCTTCCAGAGTCTTCAGTAACGCGTTCGCACTTTCGGCGTTCATTTTGTCTGCATCATCAATGATGGCAATCCGGCGGTCACCCACCATGGGACGCAGCGACATTTCATAACAGACGCCTTCCCGACCGCGATGATCGTCTTCACCAATTATCAGGCTGAGGGGCAGGATGTTTTTGTCGGGCGGGCATTCTACTGAAATCAGATCGGGATGAGTGCCCGCTGCCATCTGTTTGCAGGAATCACAGGTTTGACAGCAGCTTAGCTCGTCCGAGGGGGTCTGCAGACAGAACAGGCATTGCGCCAGATGTAAGGCGACCCGCTTTTTTCCGATACCGGCTGCTCCCGCAAACAGCAGCGCATGTGGCAGTCGGCTGCGTGAGAGTGCACGGTCCAGCATTTCCAGAATGGAGTGGTGGCCTCGAATGGAATCGGTTGTCGTGCTCATGCACTTCTCTTTTCAGTAATCAGTCTTCAGTGTTCCCGTCCGCTGCCGCTTCAGAATCCTGCGGTTCAATCCAGCCCAGAACCATGCCTGTTGAGACTTCGGCCCCGGCCTGACATTCGCAAGAGACGATCATCCCGGCACAGGGGGCTTCCACGTCAAACGTCACACCGGGAATCAGCAGTTCGACCACTCGATCACCGCTGGCGACTTCTTCGCCTGCGTGGGTCAGCCACAAACTGACTTTCAGCGGCTGGGGAGAACTGATGACCGGGGGCACAAGTATCGGTGTCGGCATTCAGGAGTCTTTTCCCAGGACAGACGCCATCTCACCTGCATTATAACTTGAGCGTACAAAGGGACCGCTGGCAACCAGTTTGAAGCCCATTGCCCGGACCTGGTCTCCCACTTCATCAAATTCTTCAGGAGGCAGGAAGCGTTCCACAGGCAGGTTCTGTGGAGTGGGCTGCAGGTACTGACCAATGGTAATCATGTCGCAGCCGGCAGCCCGCAGGTCAGCACAGACTTCCAGCACTTCTTCGCGCGTTTCGCCCAACCCCAGCATAATTCCACTTTTGGTCACGATGGAGGGATCTGTTTCTTTGACCTGAATCAACAGGTCCAGAGTACGCTGGTAATCGGCATTGCGACGCACGCGGTGATAAAGTCGCGGCACGGTTTCCGTGTTATGGTTGAATACATCCGGGTGCGCTTCAATCACGCGGTGGATGGCTTTGCGGTCGCCCCGGAAGTCGGGAGTCAGAACTTCGATGTCGGCATCCATCCGTTCGCGGATTGCCAGGATGCAGTTATAAAAATGCTCAGCGCCCCCATCTGGCAGATCATCACGCGTGACCGAGGTGATCACGACATGCTCCAGGCCCAGTCGCACGGCCGCTTCAGCAACCCGCTCAGGTTCATCCAGCTGTACGGTTTCTGTTTTCCCCTTGGGGATGGAACAGAAGCCACAGGGCCGCGTACAGACATTTCCCAGAATCATCAGTGTCGCGGTCTTGTGTGACCAGCATTCGGTGCGGTTGGGGCACTTGGCGCTTTCGCAGACCGTCACCAGTTTCAGGTCTTCGATTACGTTACTGGTGAAAGCCATCCCCGGTTCGGGCAACGGCCGCTTCAGCCATTTGGGAAGTCGCTGTCGGGGTTCGGGAGTTGTGTCTGTCAGAATATTAAGGGTGGACATAAACTTTTTTCTTCACTCTGTGCAATAATGGGTGTCGTGTGAATATATGAGTCTGCTGATAGCCAAACTGTTGAACCAGATTTCTGACAATGCTTTCGCGGACAGAACTCATACTGGCTTCCCTGGTAAGAGTCGCAGAAAGGGATGTCAGTCGGTGGTCATGCTGGTTGGCATCAATCAATCGCTGTAATTTCATATCGGGCGAGACATTAATATACAAACCATAGTAAGAAATCCAGGATTTGATCGCAGCCCCCAGAAAGGCAAACTGGCCACAACGACCGAAAATATCTGAGGAATTCGGATACTGGTCTGCTGCAATTCCCTGCTCTGCCGACATTTCCAACAGGGACTGGACTAACCGGTTCTGAAAGTCATCCATTCCCAGACCGATCTGTTTTAAAGGGAGCAGGGGATACACGGCCAACTGGCCGGGAGCATGCAGCAAGGCGCCCCCTCCCCGATTGATCCAGCGGACTTCCAGCTGACTTGCTTTAAATTCCTGACTGGATTGTGCCAGCTGAGCATGACTTCCTTCCCGGCCTACGGTAATGAGAGGAGGATGCTCACAAACAAAAAGAGTTGCCTGATCAGTACCCTGTTGCCTGATTTGCTGAAACTCCCGTTCCTGGAGTACAAGAAACGAGTCAAAATCGACGCAGCCCAGCATATAGACCTTAATCGAGGCATTGCGTTGATTTGTCTGGTTCCTGTCGGCGTCTGGTGAATTCATAATCCTGTCTACAGGTTCAGGGGTTTCGTGCTCCTGTTAAGTTTTAGTCAGCGACATGCTCATTTTCAGGGGTTCTCCCGGAGAGTCAATCATCAGAATGCGGAAATGCTGAATTGTCCGAGATCCGGAGCGCAGATCGCAATCAGACTGTATCCAGTTTCACTAAAGCGTCCCCAGGGCTATTTGAACCGAGAATACCAGGGAGAACGCAGCAGGGTGAAGTCTGATGCCCTCTGGAATACCATGATTTCCAGTAGAAGGCCTTCAGCCAGGATCTGAACAGTTATATTGATTCTCTGTGCTCTATAAGTGACTTGCAGGTAATCGTTTAGCGATTTTCGGGTGCGTGGGGAGAGACGTTCCTGGGAACAACCGTCATAACCGGAATAACTTGCAATTCCGGTTTATTTTAAAAAATCAGCATATCTGATTCAATTCCTGAGATCCGCAGATCCGATAGAGAGAAATGGATAAAACTAATACAGCGTCCTGCAATTTTCATAACACTCCCGCTCTCAGAGCTCTCATGTCAAATCAAACCTCAAATCAGTTCCGATCCAGCAGTAAATTCCAATCGGTAAGGAGAAACAAAATGCGACGCGGAAAAAAGATGCTCGCGATATTTTCAACCATGGTAATGAGTGCGAGTATCGCCACCGCCGATGATCGCATTTTGGAATCAAGGTCACCCTTCGATTCTGCTCCTGCTTCGCGGTCTTCCAGCCAGTATTTTTCCGGTCAGGCACCGGAAAGTAATACAGGCGGGATCACCATTTCTCAGTCGAATCAGAATGCGGCTCTGAAAAATCAGGCTTCACAATTCAAGCCTACCGATAAAGAACGGCTCTCACAGGTTCCGAATTACTACAAGGAACTGTTTGGCCAGGAGCGTCCCTATCGCCGCCTGGATAACAAAGCGAAAACCGAGGCTCCAGCAGCAAGCCAGTCTCAGTTCCAGCAGATCGGACACGCTGAACCGCAAAACGGTAAAAAACAGTATCACTTCGAAACCTTCAATGCAGACCAGTCTGACACGCAGAACATTGTTCACGCCGAATTTCAGCAGGGCAATCAGAAATCGACTCAGGGAAATATTCAGCAGATCAGTGCAGGGAACTCACGCGATAATCAGTTCCGTCAGCCCACAGAATTTCAGCAGTCTGCTCCACAAACTCCCAGTCTCTCTGTTCCCCGCATTCCAGATCGCAAGACGGTCGAAAACAAACATCATCTGACTTTTGGAGCTGCTCCTGCCGCACCAAAAACAGAGCAACCGTCGGGAATTACAATCAGTGCAACTCCCGGCAGTCGTCGTGCAACCGAATTAACTCCGAAACCAGTGGGTATCGCTTCAGAAGAAGCTGCTGCAAAACTGACCCACAAATGGATTAAGAAAACAGAAATTAACGTAGGGCAGGAATGTGAATTCGAGCTCGAAATCAAAAACGAAGGAAAACAGACTGCTCAGGATCTGCTGGTCGAAGCCTCCTTTCCGGTTACCGTTCGGTTAACCAATGCAGAGCCTCGTCCCAGTTCCAGCCGCGATCAACTGGAGTGGAAATTTGAATCGCTGAAAGCCGGCGAAACAAAAGTCATCCGCATTTCCATGATTCCCAGTCAGCGTGGTGCGATTATTGCCACTGCCAATGTTCGCTCAACCAGTGCTCTGACAGAGTCGTTCATGGTCGCAGAACCCATGTTGCAGGTGGCTGTCAAAGGCCCCACCAATGTCATGATTGGTGAACCCGCTTCTCAGTCTGTTACCATTTCGAACCCCGGTACCGGTACTTTGCACAATGTAGTCCTGGAAGCGGAAATCCCCAAAGGTCTGGAACACGTGACTGCTGAATATCTGCAGATGCAGGTTGGTTCGCTGAATCCTGGTGAAACACGAACGATTCGGCTGGCATTAGCCGCTGTGATGGGGGGAGAGCAGGTCGTGAATGTTCAGGCAAAAGCGGAAGGTGGTCTGGTTCAGGCAACCCAGGCTCGTGTGAATGTCATCGCTCCTAAAGTTCAAGTGGCCATCGATGGTCCCGGACTTCGCTACAAAGGTCGCAGTGCTGAGTATGCCATCACAACGCTCAACGATGGGGCCGCTGCTACCAATAATGTCCGCGTCTTACACAAAATTCCAGAAGGGTTTGAATTCGTCAAAGCCGATCATGGCGGTCAGTTCAATCCGGAAGATTCCACCATCAGCTGGTTCCTCGGTCGGATGGAACCGGGGCAAACCGCCAGTGTAAACCTGGAATTAAAAACCAAAACCATCGGCAATTATGTGCATCACGTACGAGCCATCTCTGAGCACAATGTAAAATCAGACGCCCAGATTCAAACACGCATCGAAGGCACCGCTCAGCTGGTTCTGGAAATTGCTGATCTGGACGATCCTGTCGAAATCGGCAAAGAAACCGGTTACAAAGTGGTTGTTAAGAATGATGGAAGCAAGTCAGCACAGAATGTCTCTGTCTCCTGCGAACTGCCTCCGGGTGTCGATCTGATTTCCGCTACCGGCCCGACTCAGCATATCGCTGAAAACGGTGTGGTTGTCTTCAAATCTCTGGGTGACCTGGCTCCTGGTGAATCAGTCCAATATCAGGTGCTGGTACGGGGTAGTGTGGAAGGAAATCAACGCTTCCGGGCACGTCTCGCCAGCGATTCGATCCGCGATCCGCTGCTGTTTGAAGAACTGACTCGCTTCTACAAAGACTAAGCGATTCGTCTGAGTCTCAATAAATCAAAACCCGGTCAGTGATCTGCTGACCGGGTTTTTTTCGAAGCGAATCAGGTTGAGAGAGACCGCTTCCATCAAAGATGGATTGTGAATCGTCAGCTGTCGAAGAATTACTATTTCTTCCAGATAACGAGTTGATGATGTGGTTGTCCCGGTTTGCCGTTGGAGACTTTCAGGACCAGGCTGTCCAGCGATGCAGTCTGTTCCAGTACCTCACGCAAGTCCTTCAGACTGTGGACGGGAGTTCCGGCGACTTCTTCAATCACATCATAGAGTTTGATGACTTTGGACAGCGAGTTCTGCTGGTCTACATCCATCACGAGTAATCCGGGCTGGCTGACCTCGAATCCCAGTTGTGTTGCCAGGTCTGCGTTCATGGCATGGACCTGCAGTCCTGCCAGGACATCATTTGCTGTCGAGTTTTTCACTTTCTGGAAGCTCATGGGGGCCGCTGATGTTCCCGGGCGGCGAGACTGTTGTGTCTCTTTCTGTTTCCGTTCGAGTTCGTCCAGAATGCGACGGTTAGCCAGTTCTACCATTACATTGACCTTCCGGCCGCCGCGTAACAGAACCACACTGACACGGTTGTCGATGGGAGTCAGGCTGACGAGGTTGATCAGATGGTTCTGGTCGAGCACATCGATTCCGCCAAAACTGAGGATGATGTCATCGTACTTCAGGTTGGCACGTGATGCGGGTGTGTTTGAAATGACTTTCACAACGCGGGCTCCCCGCACGCGGTCCATCTTCAAACGGCCTGCAGTCGCGATGCTGAATTCCGGATCTAGCTGAACTCCCAGGTAGGCCCGGTAAACCTGGCCATACTTCACCAGCTGATTGAATACATGACGTACCAGCTTACTGGGGATACTGAAGCCGATCCCGTCGTTACCGCCGCTGTTGGAAGCGATTGCTGTATTGATCCCGATGATATTGCCATCGAGGTCGATCAGGGGACCGCCGCTGTTGCCGGGGTTAATGGCGGCATCGGTCTGCAGAAAGTTCTGGTTAAGTACTTCAGAACCGCTGCCCAGCTGAAGGGAGCGTCTTCCCTTGGCGCTGATAATTCCCAGCGTGACCGATTCACTTAAACCGAAAGGGCTGCCCATCGCCAGCACCATGTGTCCAATATCCAGCTTGTCGCTGTCGCCCCAGTCAGCAGGAGTCACATCGCTGACGTTGATTTTCAGGATTGCCAGGTCCGTATCTTTGTCTTCCCATTTCTGCTGGGGGTGGATCATTCGACCATCGTGCAGCGAGATGGATATCGAAGTGCCATCCGAGTCTCGCACGACATGCCGGTTGGTGACGATAAACAGACCGGGGGCACCTTCGCCTCGGACAATCACTCCCGAACCGGTCTCTTCGACAGCGCCCCGTGGTGTCTGCCGCTCGCATTGTATATGGACTACGCTGGGAGTTGCCAGTTTTGCGATTTTGGCCAGATGTCTGCTGCCTTCCTGCAACGGGGCAGCGGAAGAGAGCATTGAGGAATGCTCTTGCCGGGGGTTCGTCTGTGAGGGAACCTTGGCCTCCAGCTGGTTGAATGACAGCGTGGATTCAAAACAGGCATTCCAAAGCGAAACGGAAACAATCAGACCGGTGACGAGTGCCAGGGGGTATCGATTCTTCATGATGCAAATCTTCTTCAGCGTGACCCAGGATTTTTTTTGCAATTTAGCTACAAGTAGCTACGGCAAAATGAGGCAATCCTTCGCCACTGCCGAACGATTTGATTACAGGAGACCAGCTGCAGGGCAGCGGCGACCGGCAATACCAGAGACCACAAGACTGATCGCGATGAATCTCTCCACAAAGAATGTCAGTAATGAGGGATCAGTATTATTCGGGAGAGATGATAATACGAAATCAGGCTGGTGAAACCCTCTGGAATTCATTATCGGAAGGGGTGACTATTTTTCGAGATCCAAATCATGAATTCTGACTTCCTGATCGTTAAGCCGTCCTTCGAATTCGTATGCGTTTTCCCAATCGCCATGAACATCATGAGTGGATAATCCCATTGATTCGCGCTGCTCTGCACAACTGACACAAAACATCGCGTAAGGAACTGCTTTAAGCCGTGCAATCGGAATATTTTTATTGCAGTTTTCGCAGTGACCGTAACGGCCTTCCTGGATCAGCGAAATGGCGCGGCGGATTTGCATCAGCTCTTTATATTCGATCTCGGCCAGATGGGATTCCAGATCCTGGCGACGTTCGCGAATTGCAGCATCGCCACTGTCCTCGACGGACGACTGGCTGCCGGACGAACCTTCAGAACTGTCGCTTACCAGTTTTTTTAACTCATCACGTCTATTCAATAGTTGCTTGTGCAACCTGATTATTGCGTCTTTTCGTACCACTTCCTCTTCCCCTCATAAAGATCATCTTCGGTGAGCAACTTCCAAAAGTCGAATCTCCCAAAACATAGCTTTTAATTTGGCTAAAGAAATTGGAAACATGACCAGATATTCTCAGTTTTTACACTCGGCTACACACGAGTATTATTCACTACGCGAATTAAATGTCGAGAGTTGGAAACTTTCAAAATCAGAAATTAATACATAAGTCAAAATTTTCAAATAACTTAAGATAGCGCCTTTTCTTGGGATTTTCCGATTTTCCTGCATAGGAGACCGTTTCGTGACTTGGACTTTCGGAAAATGACTGCATCGAATGTACAGCTGTTATCCTGATATTGACCGATTGTCCGGATTACGATATAATACCCGCCCCCCCTGAAACAAGGCTCTTAGTCCAGCTCATGACAACGATTGGGAAACGTGTTTACTACCTTCGACCGCTATTTACTGAAACGATATTTTCACGTCTTCGTGATTGGATTCATCGCAACCTACGGCCTGTACGTGGTTTTCGACGGATTCACGAATATCGACGGTTTCCAGTCCGGCGCAGATGAGGACTCTTCAACCAGCCTGCTCTGGATCATGCTGGAGTACTATCTCTATCAGTCTGCTATCTTTTTCGACATGGTCAGCCCGATTCTCACGGTGCTGGCGGGAGTCGTTGTGTTTTCCCTGATGGTCCGTCACGGGGAACTGAATCCCGTACTTTCCGCAGGGATCCCCACGTATCGGCTGGCCATTCCACTGGCCCTGGCAACGATTATCGTCAACTGCATGATCTGCTTGAATCAGGAAGTGATCATTCCGGCGATTGCCGATAAGGTCCAGGCGGAGCGGGGAGACATGGGAAGCTCAGCGCAGTTTGTTGAGCCAGTGTATGATTTCAGCACAAGGATTATGATCAACGGGCAGGAACTGTTCCTGACGGAACAGAAAATGAACAAAGCCGAGTTCGTGCTCTCCAAGCCGATGGTACACGCTTTCGTTACCGTCAAATCTGAATTTGCCGTCTATCAGAAGCAGACAGAATCCCGGCCAGGGGGCTGGTTATTGAAGCAGGCCTCGCCACGTTACCAGGAGTTGGAGATCGCTGAATTTGCCAGGGATATCATTCTGCCTGGTGCTGAGCCAGACGAGATGTTTATCGTGACGGATGTCGGCTGTGATCAGCTCTGTAATCGCAATTTGAGTTCGCTGATTTCCACTCCGGATCTGATTGCCAGGATCAATAATCCTTCCTTCAGCGATTTGTCAATTCGCAAACAGAAACTGGACCTGCATTCCCGACTCACACGTCCGCTGATGAATCTGATCGCCGTACTGATTTCGATTCCGTTTGTTTTGCGCAAGGAAAGTCGCAGTCTGATCCTGAATATTGCAGTCTGTGCCTGTGTGATGGGAGGCCTGTTTGGAATTTCGCAGTGCTTCCTTTATATGGGATCCGCAAAACTGATTTCACCAGACCAGGCTGCCTGGTTTCCGGTGATCACGAATGGGACGCTGGCCGCCTGGTTCACGAACCGGGTTCAGACCTGAGCCGCGATATAGGATTAACCGCTTTGTCCCAGGTCCATCAGTTGTCCGAATCGCTCCAGCACACGAATCTTTAACGGGGCAAATCGAGGCTGATCAAACTCGCCTCTTTCGACGAGACGTAATGCCACTGCATGCGTTTCCTGCAGGATGGCTTCGTCCCGTTTCAGATCTGCAACCCGCAGAGGCAGTTCCCCATGCTGACGTGTTCCAAAGATGTCTCCCGGGCCGCGCGCCTGAAAATCTGCCTCGGCGATTTCAAAGCCATCGGTCGTCTGCTCCATCACCGCCAGTCGGTTCAAAGCATCTTCGCTTTCCGTGTAAGAAAACAGAAAACAGTTTCCCCGGTGCAGGCCACGACCCACGCGTCCCCTTAGCTGGTGCAGCTGCGACAGTCCAAACCGATCCGCCTGCAGAATCACCATCAGCGTCGCATTGGGAACATCCACGCCGACTTCGACGACCGTCGTGGAAACCAGTACCTGAATTGTTCCCTGGTGAAACTGCTTCATGATTCCTGCCCGTTCTTCGCGGTCCATCTGCCCGTGGACCAGGCCGATCGAAGCGGTCGCCAGTTCACTCTTCTGCAGTTTTCGATAGACTTCTTCGGCACTTGAACGAATATTCTGTTCGTCTTCCGAATCAATACGGGGACAAACAATATAGGCCTGTCGGCCGGCCGCGATCTGGGCTCTCAGGAATTCCCAGGCTTTTTTTCTTTGTGGTGTAGTTGAGACGCGGCTCGTCATGACCGGTTGTCTTCCCGGAGGCAATTCGGTATTGATTGAGATATCCAGCTCGCCAAACTGTGTCAGGCACAGACTGCGGGGTATGGGGGTCGCCGTCATGACCAGCATGTGGGGGGTATTCTGATCGCTGGAGAAATGCGCCCGCTGCATCACGCCAAACTTATGCTGCTCATCGATGATCACCAGTCCCAGGTTATGGTATTGGACATCTTTCTGGACGACCGCCTGCGTGCCTACGATCAGTTGCTGATCTCCAGCAGCGATCTTTTCCAGGGTCGCTTTTCGCTCGGAGGGAGACAGGCTGCCGGTCAGGATGCAGCGTTCTACCCGACTGTGTTTCAATATCTGATTGATGGTTTCCCAGTGCTGCACAGCCAGCAGTTCCGTGGGAGCCATCAGAACCGCCTGGTTCCCGCAGGCAATCGTGGCCAGCATCGCATAAATCGCAATCGCGGTTTTGCCTGCCCCCACGTCCGCCTGCAACATGCGATGCATGGCCCGGCCCGAAGCCAGATCGGTTTTGATCTCTTCAATCGCCTGATTCTGCCCCTCGGTCAGATCGTAGGGAAACAGTCGCCTGATGCGGGCGTCGACTTTCGCTGTGACCTTAACCAGGGGGGCATTATCAACGCAGGTCCAGAGTCGCCTGCGCATCGCCAGTGCCAGTTGAAATTCCAGCAGATCATCATAGATGACTCGATGCACGCCCGCCTGATATTCGTCCATGGTCCGGGGCTTATGCATCTGGATGACGGCCTGGCTTAAGGGAATCAGCGACTGCGTTTCCCGAAAATTCTCCGGCAGATAGTCGGGGATCAGCTGCGCATATTCCTCCACGGCAGCACGAACGAAACGCCGCATCTGGTACATTTTGATGCCTTCGGTCAGGCTGTACCGGGGTAAGATCAGTCCCTGGGGATCATCCAGGTCTTCTTCCAGTACCTGGAACTGGGGATGGGAAATCTCCCACTTTCCGGAGCGGCGTTTAGGTTTGCCGGAAAACATCAGCAACTGCCCGGGGAAAAAACGTTTGATGACCCAGGGCTGATTGAACCAGGTTCCCTTCAGAAAACCAGTGCCACAATCCAGCAGTATTGCAGTAATTGTCCGGCCACGTGAGATCGTCCGGGCATCCAGGTCCACGACTTTTCCACAGACGGAAGCGGGCAGATCTTCTTCCAGCTCATTCACCGGTCGCACATCAGTCAGGTCCAGTACACTGCGGGGCAGATGCCAGAGCAGGTCCTCTACCGTTTGGATTCCGATTTTTTCGAGCAGTTCACCACGTTCCGGCCCCACTCCATTAAGAAATTGAACGGGAGTCTGCAGAGGAGATTCGGTCATCGTATTCTACAACCGTTCGAGCCGAGTTATATGAATCAGTTTCTTGATGTGTTGCCCGATGCCAGGCAGAACGCATCATATATTAACATAGCGTCTCTCGTCGTGTTATCCACGGTCCCAATCTCTCTGGAAACGCCACAGTAAAACGGGACGCAGTCTAATATTCAGACTCACTTTGCATTTTAAGTGCAAACTCTACTGCCAGTTCATCACAGCGCTCATTTTCCGGATGACCACTGTGTCCTTTGATCTGGGTGAAGTTCACTGTGTGTCGCTCCAGCAGGATATCCAGTTTCCGCCAGAGTTCTTCATTCTTGACAGGCTTCCAGCTTTTCCCTTCCCGTCGACGCCAGTTGTTTTTTTTCCAGTTTGGCATCCATTCCTTTGAGCCTTTGGCAACGTACACGCTGTCCGTAATCACTTCCACCCGGGAAGGTCGTTTCAAAAGTTCCAGCCCGGAAATGACCGCCTGCAACTCCATCTGATTATTGGTTGTGACTGCCTCGCCTCCGGAAAACTCTTTTTCCGTTCCCGTGGAAGGATGTCTCAGAATGACTCCCCAGCCTCCCGGACCCGGATTTCCCCTGCAGGCACCATCGGTAAAGATCTGCACAAACGGGAGCGCATCCTGATTTGCTGCATCATCAGTCATAATACTGAAAACGTACGCCTGGCAAGAAATAAACGACGACTCGAATTTGAGTCCCGGTACAAACAACAACTGCAGAGGCTACTACGCATAAGCGTAGAATCAGCCCTGATGAATTCTGGGAAAGAAGCGGAGCGCTCTATTGCGACTATCGTTCTCGATAGACAATACGTCCACGATTCAGGTCATAGGGGGAGACCTCGACCACGACTTTGTCACCCGGGACGATACGAATAAAGTGCTTTCGCATCTTGCCGGCTACATGCGCCAGAACCTGGTGTCCGTTTTCCAGTTCGACTCGAAACTGAGTGTTTGCCAGTGCCTCGGTCACTGTACCTTCGACTTCAATGGCCTCTTCTTTGGCCATAACAATTGTATCCTGTCCAATAAAGTTCTTAATACGGGAATAAGCGATACATCTCGCATAAACCTAACTCCTGTCTCAGCCTGATGAAAGACTTTCGGGAGTTCTCTGTGCCACTTATTGTGACAGGGAGAGGTCAAATATGCCAGTCTGAACAGACCCGCAAGTTATATAACCTCTGATTCAGGCAGGGAAATCCCTGTAGATTTGCCGATTCAACGAATTTTAAGAGGGGAGAACGAGTTTTCCCGGCATCAGTCGTCAAACGTGAGGTAGGCTTTATTAAATCGGGCCCTGCTTATGGAAAGTGAAACATATCAATTGTCGGTCCGTTGATCTGGAAGGCAACTTTCAGATTGTCACACATCTGACAGGATTGTAGTCATGCAGTATCTTAAAAGATTTCTCGTAGAAGAAGATGGTCCTACCGCTGTCGAGTATGCTGTGATGCTGGCCGCGATCGTGATGGTCTGTATCGCCGCGATCGCCGCGATCGGAACCCGCACGAATGCCCTGTTTGAAAATGCGACGACCGAAATGCAGAATCACGGCATGTAATCGTCTGATCTAATTGCAATATTGATCCTCACCCCTCGAATCCCGACTGCGTCCTGCAGAATTGCACTTCTACGGCATTTCATTAAGATTCCATTCCACTAAACTGCATACCATTAAACTGCTGTAATCACAGACTTCTGTTTCGATCCCCAACTCCCGGAACCGCTATGCCAGATTGCTATATTGCACTCGGTGGAAATCAGGGCTCTGTCCGTGAAACCTTCGCTCGGGCACTGGAACACCTCAATCTGCACCCGGAAATTTCTGTCATCCAGACCAGTACGTGGATCGAAACCGCACCGGTGGGCGATCAGACGAGCGATCCTTTTCTGAATGGTGCTGCGCAGCTTTCGACATCACTTTCTCCCGAATCACTGCTGTTAGAACTGCAGCAGCTGGAAGCAGAATGGGGCCGTATCAGAAAGGTTCGCTGGGGTGCCCGGCCGCTCGATCTGGATCTGTTACTCTATGATCAGCGAATCATTTCAACCGACGATCTGATCGTTCCGCATCCGGCCTGCTGGTATCGCCGGTTTGTACTGGATCCCCTGGCTGAAATCGCCGCCGACGTCATTCATCCGGAGAAACAGATCACCATTCAGGAATTGCGGCAGCGTCTGCTGGTAACGCCGTTTCGATTTGTTCTGGCCGGGCTCCCGCCTGAAGAAACGAATTCTCTGATAGAAAATCTGCAGCAACGGTACCCTGAAGTCCTGTTTTCCAGCTGGGAATTGCAAGATTCAACCGAATCTGCTTTCCAGGAACCAACTTTAATTGCCTGGCTGGGGTCTCCGATGTCATCCACAAAATTTGAAGATTTACCCCTGATTCCCCGGCTGAACCTCTCTGAATATCAAGGGGATACTGAACGAATCGTTCATGTCTTGCAATCTGCGCTGGATTTCCAGTAAAAATCGTCTATACTAATAGATAAGGGCTCGCCGATATTTTTAATAGGACTGCTCGAAATCAAACAATGATGATTTGGTTCAGTCAGTCTTGCCTGCCTTCGCCCTCCCACCTTTTCGAATTTGGAGACCTGACACGATGCTCAAGATCCTGGGTTCTCAAAAAGCTAAGTTTTGTGATCAGATAACACGCCGCAACTTTCTCCAGATTGGTGGCCTCGCTTTAGGTGGCATGTCGCTGCCGCAAATTTTACAGGCGGAAAATTCTTCCCCCCAGCGGAAGAACCACAAAGGCATCATCATGATCTTCCTGCCGGGAGGTCCTCCGCATCAGGATATGTGGGATATTAAAGTCGATGCCCCCAGCGAAATTCGAGGCGAATTCAACGCCATTTCCACCAACGTACCCGGCATTGAAATCGGGGATCAATTTCCGCGAATGGCACAGATGGCTGACAAGTTCGCCTTCATCCGTTCAATGGTGGGTTCGGATGGTCGACACGATGCCTTTCAGTGTCTCACCGGTCAACGCTTTGGAAACCAGCCCCTGGGAGGCTGGCCCAGTTTAGGTTCGGTCCTTTCGCAAAAGTATGGCCCCGTCGACCCCTCCATTCCTCCGTTCCTCGGTCTCTCTCCTAAAATGGGGCACATGGAATGGGCCCGCGCCGGAGACCCTGGTTTCCTGGGTCTGTCACATGCGCCGTTCCGTCCCAATGGTGAAGGCATGGCTGATATGACCCTCAATGGCATCTCGTTGGATCGACTGGATAACCGTAAAAAAGTACTCAATTCTCTCGATCAGTTCCGCAGTAAAGTCGATGCGTCCGGCATGATGGAAGGGCTCGACTCGTTCACACAACAGGCGTTTGGCATTCTGACCTCCAGCAAACTGGCGGATGCCCTTGATCTCTCCAAAGAAGATCAGAAACTCCGCGATCGATATGGCCGGGGAACCTCACAGCTCCGCGCAGATGGCGGCCCCAAACTGCTCGATGATTTCCTCACCGCCCGTCGTCTGATTGAAGCCGGGGCACGTTGTGTGACGCTGGCCTTCAGTCGCTGGGACTGGCATGGCGGTAACTTCAAACGCGGTCGCGAAGACATGCCGATGCTCGATCAGGGGGTGACCGCGCTGGTGGAAGACCTCGAACATCGTGGGATGCTGGATGATGTCACCGTTGTCGTCTGGGGTGAATTCGGACGGACTCCCAAGATCAATGCCAACTCCGGCCGCGATCACTGGCCTCGTGTCTCCACTGCCGTTGTTGCTGGCGGCGGCATGAAAACCGGTAAGGTCATCGGCTCGACCAATCGACTCGGCGAATATGCAGAAGACCGCCCGGTCCATTTCCAGGAAGTCTTTGCCACCCTCTATCACAATCTGGGCATCAATGTCGAAACCAGTACCGTCACCGACCTGCAGGGACGCCCCCGCTATCTGGTCGATACGAACCAGTATAAAGTCATGCCCGAACTGGTCTGAGCTGATTTACCGGAAAATACATTGAGTTCTGCAGGCAATGCAGGGGAAGTCCCCTGTCTCTTCGCGTGAGAAACGGGACTTCATATCTTGCCCTTCATGGTACTCTCAATCGTCGCCAGTTTCGTGACTTTCGAATCCATCGGTGTAGAAATTGATTCCGTGTAATCAGGGGACCAATGCGCAGTGCATTTTTTCGACTTGACGCCGTCGCGCCCTTTCCGAAACTACGAGTTATGCGTCGCGCGCGTAGCATGGTATTTCACATAGGGAACAGTTTCCCCCTGCCGATTTCAGTACTATAAAAGTCTCTTGTAATATCGTTTTTTTCTCTCATTTTCCGGCTCTTGTTCAAAAGGTTCACTACCTGTCAACCCGCTTTGGTACGCATTCCGTTCCCTTAGGGAGCCCTGAGCTGTGACTTTCAGCCTCGAAACGCGACAGAACTGCGCCTGACTCAAAATGAAGCATCTTTTCAACCAGGAGCTTCGGGCAAATGTCTTGACTCTCGGTTTGACGTTGATGAAGAATCGCGTCACATTTCACTATCGCGTCTTTCAATCTATTATTATCAGCCCATATATCCCTGGAGACGCTATCGTAAACCGGGACCCAGTTTAAAATGGGGAGTCGGCCTTTCATTGTACCAGAAAGCAACTGAGCTCAGATCGGAATTTCCTGCCGAAACGATTTCAGCGAAAATCGTTCGTGTAGATTTCGCCAGTGATCGGCGTTTTGTCTCCCACCCGGCAGCAGCGATTTCGATCAGGGATTTGAGCAGGTCTCTTGCAAACACAGGAAATATAATATCAGTCTTCAAAAATCACTCGCTGTCCTTGTCTCTGAAAATTCTGTTAAATACACTTTCAATTCACAGTGATTATCAAAACGAAATAACAGACGCCTGCTTTGTTACGCGAAGCAGCTTTGAGGATTGACGATGTCCGACAAATCGACGCCAGAGACCGTAGAAACCATTATCCGAAATCGCAAGACGGAAAAAGTACTCTGTGATATTGAGGCACATCGGCCTGTTCCCGCTGACATCGCAGAACGCAATCGTGAAATCGTACTCCAGGCGATTAAGACCGCGGGCTGGGCTCCGTTTCACTATCCACGCAAAGTCGATAATTTAGCGGAACCGTGGCGCGCCTATGTTTTATGGCATGAGCAGGCAAAACAGGCGGCGATTTACCTGCGCGATGAATTAAACGTCACCTCAAAAGAGCCCCGGCTGGCAGCCGCCTGTAGCGCGCTGGTTCTCGTGACCTGGTTGCCCGAGGTCTCTGCTGCTGATGTACAGCAGGATGCAAAAGTCGAACGTGAAACGTTACTGGCACGAGACGAAGAGCACCTGGCTGCGGCTTCAGCGATGGTCCAGAATCTGTTACTGATGCTGACCGCGCACGGTATGGGAAACTACTGGTCGAGTGGGGGAAAACTGAAGGGACCGGAGATGTTCCAGTACCTCGGCATTCCCGAACAGGAAAAATTACTGGCAGCTGTCTTCGTTGAGTACCCGGAAATGAGGGACGATTCCCAAGAACGCAAACCGGGCAGCCTGCGAAACGACCGAAGCGATCAGTGGATTCGCGAAGTGACCCTGTAAGAGTAAAAAACATTTACTCCCAGCAGGATCTCAACCAGCGATCACACTTGAATCTGCGAGAGTTCCTGCCAGAGCAGGGCACTGGCCAGGGTTCCCTGTCGAAATGATTCCAGCGAAAAGCGTTCGTTCGGGCTATGGAGGTTGTCCGTATTCTGTCCCCAGCCCAGCAGCAGGGTTTCTACGCCGACCAGCGACTGAAATGTCTCGACGACGGGTATCGAGCCTCCTTCGCGAATCATGACCGGCGCGGTTCCGAATGCCTGCTCGATGGCCGTCCGGGCTGCCGACATGTAAGGGCTGTTGAAATCAAAGACCAGACCGCGGCAGCCGTGGAAGTCGATGAATTCCATCGTCAGTCCCGGCGGCAGCTGATCGCGCAGAAACTGTTCCAGCGCTTTCGTCAATGCTTTGGGATCCTGGTCCGGTACCAGGCGGCAGCTGATTTTGACGCGTGCCTGAGCCGGTACAATCGTCTTGGGCCCTTCGCCCGTGTATCCTGAAATCATGCCGTTCACATCGCACGTCGGTCGCGCCCAGCGGCGTTCCAGCGTGGTAAAGCCTGCTTCACCGGCGACCGCATTCACGCCCAGGTTCTGCATGAACGTCGCTTCTTCAAACGGCAGCGCGGCAAACTGATCACGCTCTTCCTGAGTCAGTTCCAGTACGCCATCATAAAAACCGGGGATCTGTACCCGTCCCTGGTCATCGTGTAAGGCGGCGACCATCTTTGCCAGTCCATTGCCCGGGTTCGTTACCGCACCACCGAACACACCACTGTGCAGATCCTGTCGGGGGCCGCGGACAATCACTTCGCAGGCCAGGATGCCCCGTAGTCCATAGGTAATGGCAGGAATGCCCGGTCCGTACTGGCTGGTATCACTGATGACCGCGATATCGCTGGCAACCAGATCCTTATTGTCTGCGAGAAAACGGTCCAGGTTGTCGCTGCCCACTTCTTCTTCGCCTTCAATCACGAAGACTACGTTGACGGGCAGTTCGCCGTGCGTTTTCATCCAGGCTTCAACCGATTTAATGTGCGTATACATCTGCCCTTTATCATCGGTCGCGCCGCGGGAGTAAATGTGTCCCTCGCGGATGTCCGGTTCAAAGGGAGGTGTCGTCCATTGGTCGAGCGGATCGGGAGGCTGCACATCGTAGTGACCGTAAATCAGTACGGTCGGCTTTCCGGCTGCTTTTTTCCAGGCCCCGTAAACAATCGGATGACCGGCGGTTTCCACCAGTCGGCTTTCGATGCCCGCCGCTGCCAGCTGTTTCAGTACGAACTCGGCTCCCCGTCTCGTTTCCGACTTCAAAGTCGAGTCGGCACTCACACTGGGAATTTTCAGGAATTCGATCAGTTCACTGACGGCCTGATCCTGATGTTGCTCTAAATAGCTGCGAACTTGCTCAACCATTGTTTTCCTGTAACCTTGATCCTGCTAAGTTATGATACATTGAAGGTGAGAGAGACTCGGCGAATGATGTTGTGAACTCTGAGTATAAGTCCCCGTGGATCATTTGAGTATAGAAGTCATCCATGAAAACAGCAGATGTTGTAATAATTGGAGGGGGAATCATTGGCCTGGCGACCGGCTGGCAGATCAGTCGGCGGTTCCCCGGTCAATCAATTCTGATTCTCGAAAAAGAAAACCAGGTGGCACAACATCAGACCGGCCATAATTCCGGAGTGCTGCATTCCGGAATCTACTACAAGCCGGGCTCGCTCAGGGCCATCAACTGTCGCGAAGGCAAACGCCTGATGGAAGAGTTCTGCGACGCGGAAGAAATTTCCTGGGATCAATGTGGCAAAGTGATCGTGGCCGTCGACGAACGGGAGTTTCCTGCCCTGGATCGCATCTATGAACGGGGGCAGTTGAATGGCGTCCACTGTGAAATGATTGGGGAGGACCGCGTCAAGGAACTGGAACCACACGTGGCCGGGATTCGAGGCATCCATGTTCCCGAAACCGGCATCGTCGATTACACACAGGTCTCCCTGCGACTGGCCGCACGTATTCAGGAGCAGGATAACCAGATTCTGACCGGGGCCGAAGTCACAGGTATCCGGCATCACGCCGACTCGATTACCGTGAATACAAAACAGGGGGACATTTCCGCAAAACAGGTCATCAACTGTGGCGGGCTGTTCAGCGATCGCCTGGCCCGCATGGGGGGGGCGAAACCCGCATGCAAAATCGTTCCCTTTCGCGGCGAATATTATGTACTCAAACCAGCGGCGGAACATCTCTGCAAAGCCCTGATCTATCCGGTCCCCAATCCCGAATTTCCCTTTCTCGGCGTGCACTTCACTAAAATGATTCATGGCGGCGTCGAATGCGGCCCGAATGCGGTCTGGGCTTTTGCGAGAGAAGGCTATACGAAAACCCGTATCAATATCGGCGATTTGTTGGAAGCGGCCACTTATCCAGGATTTCGTAAGATGGCTTTCAAATACTGGAAGACCGGCCTGAAAGAGATGTGGCGGTCCTTCAGCAAGCCGGCGTTCGTGCATGAACTGCAGCGGCTGATTCCCGAAATTAAAGCTGCCGACCTCGAAGCGGCCCCCGCGGGTGTGCGTGCCCAGGCACTCGGGCCGGATGGAACCCTCGTGGACGACTTTATGATTGATGAATCGGATCGCATGATCAATGTTTTAAATGCCCCTTCACCGGCAGCCACTTCGTCATTACGGATCGGTTCGATGATCACGGATCTGCTGGCCCGCCGGATTCAATAACAGAAAGAACAGCGTTAATGCCGGCTTCGATCATCACTTACTGGGGGTATGCCACCGTTGTCTTCTGGGCGGTCCTGCTGGTGCCTTCGTTACTGATGATGATCCGTAAACGCATCACCCGCTGTCTGCCTGGGACGGAGACTCCTGAAGTCTGGCCTGCGATCTCCGTCATTGTGCCCGCCAAAGACGAAGCCGAAACCATCGAATTGACACTCAACTCGCTGTTGGCATCCGACTATCCCCGGCTGGAAATCATCGCCGTCAATGATCGCTCGACCGACGAAACGGGGGCGATCATGGAACGGGTCGCGCAAGCCGCCTCAGAGCAGGACCGCGTCTCCATGCAGATTGTTCATATCACAGAACTGCCGGCGGACTGGCTGGGGAAATCACACGCCATGCATCAGGCGGCAAAACAGGCGACGGGCGAACTGTTACTGTTTACCGACGGTGATATTATTTTCAATCCCCGCGCGATTTCAGAAGCGACACGTGTCTTTCTGCAGCAGAAACTCGATCATCTCTGCCTGCTGCCTCAACTGGCGCGCGGCGGTCTGCTGGAAATGGCATTCATTACCTTCTTTGGCTTTCTGCTGACCGGGGGCATGTTTCTCTGGCTCATCCCGACCCGCTGGCACTTCGCCTATATTGGCATCGGCGCCTTCAACCTGGTCCGCACCGAAGTGTATCAACAGGTTGGCGGGCACGCTGCGATCAAGCTGGATGTGCTGGATGACATCAAACTCGGTAAACTGATCAAGAACTATTATTATAAACAGGACTTTTACCTGGGCATCGAACAGCTCAAGGTTCGCTGGCAGCCTTCCGCGTGGGGCGTGATTACCGGCGTCGAAAAAAACTCGTTCGCCTCGTTTCACTACTCGCTGTTGCGGGTCTCGCTGGCGACACTGGTCTTTCTCCTGTTTTTTATCGCACCCTTTATCGTCCCGTTTCTGTATCCACTCTCACAGACGATCGGCTTTCTGATCACCGTCGGCCTGCTGCATCTCTGTTATGCCACGATTGCCGTTCTATTTTCTTCGGGGCTCCGCGTGACGCCACTGTTGTTCTTCTCTTCGCTGGCACTCGCCTTTGCCATCTGGCGGTCGGCATATATCACGATCAAAAACGGCGGCGTCCGCTGGCGCGATACGATTTATCCGCTGGATGTGCTGAAGAAGAACCTGTATTGAAGAGCAGGGGAACCGTTAATTCGCCGATTCCGGGGGCTGATCTGGCTTTTCGGATTCTGATTTCGGGTACCACGGTTTATTTTTGACGGTGAGGTACCGGCTGCTGGTCTGGCTGCCGTCTGTGCCCAGTAACTCGATGCGGCGCTGCATGGTATCGATGATGAAGCGTCTGCCGTCAGTCAGGTACAATTCGTTCCAGGCATGTCCTCCGGCGCGGCTGGCATCACCATAATTGCCGCGAACCAGCGAGACGTCCAGACCCGCTTCGTCGGCCAGCAGTTTGAACAGCAGCGCCCGATGGCGGCAGACGCCGGCTCCACAAATACGGGTGACTTCGCCGAGCAGGACTCCCTCGTTTGCATATTCTCTGGTCAGCAGCACGACGGCAGGAGTGCTCCAGCGGTTGTCTTTGTCGAGTGACATATTCTGGTCCACGTATTTCGCCAGTCGCGTTGCCCGCTGGAATGGCTCTAACGCCTTCAATTCTTCGGAGCGGGCGAATTCCAGGTGCTGTTTCAGAGCCGCATCACGCTGGCGGTCGACAACGATCAACTCCCGTCGGGAAGTTGCCTGACCTTTTTCATCCAGTTTCATGCCCCGGCCGCCGTCAACGTAGCCATCCATGATCCTGATTTTCGGCCCGACAAAATGTTTTGAATGATAGGCAACGGTTACCTGTCGCGCGGCTTCTTTCAGTTGAGGACGCAGGGAGTCTCCTTCGCGATAACCTCGCAGAGTCAGGTCCAGAAATAGGTCACTGCTGCGGGGGTCTACCTGGTGTACTTCGACTGCGACAACGTTTGCGCCGGTGACCAGTAGTGGCGTCTCGATTTTGAAATTCTGATATAGTCGTTCCTCCAGCCCATCGGATCGTTTCAAAGCCCGCATTTCCTGTGTGACCTGGCCTTCAGGAAGATTGTGTCGGATGATTTCTTTCCCGTTCAGATAGACAATCATGCCATCGTCGCTGCGAATCATGAAGACCAGTTGCTTGAACTGGCTGGCGTTGTTAACAGAAAACGAGTGCCGAAAACAGGCTGTGATCGGTTTCTGTTGTGGATCACTGCCGAAGCTCAGCGTGGTACTGACGTCCGATTCCCCATACCCGAGCGGAGCGACGCCGGATTGCCACTTTGAATCGTCAAATTGCGGCTCAAACCAGTTGGCAGGCACGGGATGCAGGCCATCCTGAAACCGCCAGCGGGTCTCGTTTCCAAAGGGGATCAGAGTCGTTTCCGCCCGTAGCAGAGAGGGAAGAATCGATAAACTGAGTGACATCAACAAACTGGTGAAAAAACACTGCCGCATCGTTCTCATTTCATGATCAGATTATATGTGATGGAGCTGATGCCTGATTCACTCCAGGATCTCGACTGACAAATCGTAGGGAATGTGGAAATTCGAATCAAACATTGTCTTCTGAAAATAATATCTTCCATTCTCTTGCTTCCACTAAAAACCCTGTTTTCTGTTCGCTGAACGACCCGTCTGGATGCTGACCGTTCGATGCCGGGGGGCGTTTTCTAAGGGTAACACCGACAAAATGCCTGTTTATGCAGTGTTGTCGTGTACTGGCATGGAAACTGCATCTCTATTTTTACATCAAAGTGGGTGACAGGTGATATCACCAGATACAAACTTAGGTCACAAGGGAATGCCCCAGCCAAATATTGTTAAACATTTACGAGGAGACAATCATGTCATTTTTGAAACTCAGTTCTGCAACCGCACTGGCTGCTCTGGTTCTGGTCGGTTGCGAGACAAATTCCGAGTCGATTGAGCAGGCTCGAGAAAACGTAGACGAAGCTAAAATGGAAGCCCAGCAGGAGATCGCCCAGGCTGAACAGGAAGGGACCGCTGAGGTGCGTGAAGCCCGTCGTATGGGTACCGAAAATATCCAGGAAGAAATGAAAGACGTCGAACAGGCGCGTGTCGGAAACGAAGAAGCGGCTGACGTCAGTGAAGAAATGAGAGACGTTAAGGAAGCTCAGCGTGAACTGGACGAATCGCTGGCACAGGCGAAAAAAGCCAAAGCAGAAGATGTCGCCGAAGCGAAAACTGAAGCGGAAGAGCGAGTGAATGCTGCTCGAAACCGACTGGCTGAAACGAAAGTGGAAGCTTTGAAGAATACACAGGAAAACGTGATGGAAGCCGAAAAAGCTTTGAAAGAAGAACAGGCTGAAGTCACTGAAGCTGAAGCGGCCCTTGCTGCTGCGAAAAAGAAACTGAGTGAAACCAGTGAAGCCGATAAAGAAGATGCACAGGAAGCTGTGAACGATGCAGAAGAAACACTGGCTTCGGAAAAGAAAGACATCGCTGATGCAGAACAGAACCTGCAGAAAGCGAAGCAGGAACTTGATAAAGTGAAAGCGCTGATCAACCAATAGTCCACAAACGAAACAGATCAGCCCGAATTCACACGACAGCAACCCGGATCAAAAGTCCGGGTTGTTTTTTTATTAATTTCTGTTTCGCAGTAGAGAATTCGGCCTTAATTTTTTGTAACAGTTCATTATTCATCTTATGTTTTTTTGAGAAAATCCATATCATAAAGCTCCAGAGACAGAATTCTGAGATTGTTAAACAACATGAGTGGAGAAACGGATGGGCGCCTGGGGATATCGTACTTTTGAAGATGACAGCACGTGTGACTGGGCTGAAGATTTATACGATGCTGAGAAGGCGGTTCCGTTTCTGCGCGAATCATTAACGCCGGAAGCAGCCGATGGTTACCTGGAGTATGATGACTGCTGTTCCATCCTGGGAGCTGCGGAAACGGTGTATGCACTTTTATTTGAAGTCCGGGACAATCCGCCGGAGAAGTTTCAGGAATGGGTCCAGAACCATCGGGGGCTGGATGTGACCGACTTGAAACCAGTCTGTGTACTGGCATTGAACCGCGTGCTCTCCGAGAATTCGGAATTGAATGAACTCTGGTCAGAAAACAGCACCGAGTATCCCGAGTGGAAAGGCAACGTTGAACACATGATCCACGCGTTTAATGCGTGAGTAGGCGATTTCTCTGTTGGAGTGACGATTAATCAATGGTAGCGCTCTTTCGAGGAACTCCTGTCGCCGGTTTTTTACGTGATTCAGCGAAAAAACCGGCATGCGATTTACTCCCAGATTGCTCTCATCAAATTAAATTCGGTCTGTTACAATCAGTCATTGAGGCTCAAGCCTCGCCTTTTCAGACCCTCTGACTTTCAACAGCCTGCACAAACCATGAAACACAAAATATCGCTCATCAGTCTCCCTGTATTGCTCCTGGTGCTCTTCTCAGCGAATGCGGACCTGTCTGCGCAGCTCACCTTTCCGAAGCAGGAGAAGTTCGAAGGCGCGCCGATCAAAACCACTGTCACCGTCACGCTGCTGATGGAAGATAACAGCGCGGCGCTGTTTGCCCAGCAGTGGGGACAGACATTTCGCGATCTGGGAATCTCAATCCGCACACGCCGCTCCGTACTGGATGACAAACCGGCGATCGAACAGGATCTGCGGGGCACCCTGCGTGAAGTCCGTCTGACAGGCACGCTGAGCGGAAATGGCGAAATTCAGTTCCCCGGACATCGCTTTACCCGCGGTGATCTGGGACGGCTCACAGAATGGCTCAACGAACTTAAAACATTCGGAGCGCAAGGCTCACCCGACAGTAAACCGCTGTGGGGCCTGTCCAATGAGCAGTTCAAAACGGTATTCGATGCGCTTGCTGAGAAATCTCCTGCCAGTGTGCAGGGCCTCACATTAAAAGCGGCCCTCGACAAACTGGATTTCCCCGATTCACTTCCGATCCGCTTCGACGTTGATGCACAGAAACGACTGGCAGAAGCTTCTCCTGATCTCACTATCAAAGCCGATCTGGAAAAACTGGCCAAAGGGACGGCGCTGGCGATTGCCCTCAAACAGTACGGGCTTGCATTCTATCCACTGCGGACCCCCGCTGGTTCACTGGAACTGCTGGTGACTCCCTGGGAGGAGACAGATTCACCCTGGCCCATCGGCTGGGATCTGAAACTCTCCCGCCAGAAAACCGCGCCCCGTTACTTTGAGTTAATTCCGGTCGAACTCAATAACGTACCGCTGCGGGATGTGTTAATGGCGGCTTCGAAAGCATCAGGCATTCCCATGATCGCCGATGAATACGCGATTGATAAGAAAGGGGTTGACCTGGATCAGATCAAAGTCACCGTCGCAAAAAAAAGGACGACCTGGGGCATCCTGATCCGAAACGCCATTGGCCGGGATGGTCTCACCCGGAAACTCGTGATCGATGAACGCGGGCAACCCTTCATCTGGATTACCGTCTTCACGCCCCGCGTTTCGCCTGTAACCCGTTAACTGCGGCGTCGATTATGGAACCGGCGGAGCAGGGGGAGGCGGAATCGTTTCAATTGAGAAGCGGGCGTTTTTTTTGATCGGTGCTTTTGTCGGATGCGGTTTCTGAGGCAGCATTGTCCCGTGCGGCGTATCGACACTCATGCTGCTGTTGGCTGCCCCCATCGGGAGGGGTTGCATGTCCGCCGGGTAGACTTCGGTTTCGGCACTCACATTCATCACGGCATCGTAGGGGTTCGTGGAAGCCAAGTTTCCACCCACCAGATCAGGACGGACGTATTTCACATTGCGACCAGGTGTGACCCCGTACTGCCAGTGAAACAATGACACCTGGTCGGCCTTGTACGGGAAATGCTCCCGTTTCTCGAAGAAGATGGCAGGCGCCCTGAGCGTGTTGTAATCCATCCACATGCTCGACAGGCTGTATTTCTTCCGATGCACGCACCCCTGCTGGCTCAGCAGCGCTACGGTCAGCAGCAACAGCATGATTCGAGACCAGCGAAATCGGATTTGACGATGCATGAATTAACCTGAACGAAAGTGATGTCGTACGAGAGAACTCAAAAACTGCTGACATCTGGTGCGCAGCATCTCTACCTCTCTGAAAGATTCATCGACGAGACAAATCCGCGGGATTCAATCAATTCCCCTCGAAAGAAAACATCAGCGGGGAAAACATACTCATCGCGTAAAACAGGTAAAATGGGGTGGGTTTTAGCGCCACATCCTGGCAAAGATTTTCCCGAGTTCGGGGATCTGGTAGTGGGCATTCAAACCGCTGGGGTTGGGAAGCACCCAGACCTCCGCCGTACCGATCCGTTCTGCCTGGAGTCCCAGTTGGGCTTTATTCCTGCCAAACGCCTTGCGGTAGGATATGATTCCCAGAAAGACAACTTTTTGCGGACAGAATTTCAGGACTTTCTTTGTCAGGATATCAGCTCCTGCGTCGAGTTCTGCTTTCGAAAGTTCATCCGCCCGCTTCGAGGCGCGACTGACGATGTTGGTCAGTCCGCCTCCCCGCGCGAGCAGTTTATCATCTTCGAACGGCGAATAGAGTCGTTCGGTAATCTTTCCGCGATGCATGGCAGGCCAGAAGCGATTACCGGGGCGGGCAAAGTGATGTCCCACCGCAGCAGAGTACAACCCCGGATTGGTGCCGACGAACAACGCTTTTAAATCAGGTTCGATGAGGTCGGGAAGCTGTTTATGAATGGCCTGTTCCAACTGCTGTGGCGTTGGTTTCCAGATTTCTTCCACGCGTTCCAATCTCCCCGACTTGACCCTACTCGATATACCCGTCATTGCGCAGAGCATCAATGGCGCGTTCAAAGGCGTTGACGGTAAATTTAATCTCTGCATCAGAGTGCGCCGCGGTCGTCATGGCTCCCCAGCCGAACCAGTCAACACCGTTCAACAGCAGTGCACAGCGGAAAGCATGTCCCAGTTGTGCATCGTGTTTACGATCGAGTCGATCAAAGTCGTTCTCATAAGGGACGAAGGAATCATCGGTGGGCCGCGGTCCGTCGTAGCCGGGGAAGACCTTGATGATCGAGAATTGCCCGTAAACCACCCAGTCCACATTTTTGCGGGTGAGGACTTCATTCATTCCCGCCCGCAGTTTCGCGGCACTTTCACTTGCCTGGCGGCAGGGTTCCCCGTCAGCGATCTGCTTTAAGACGGCAATGCCGGCCGCCGCGGAAAGGGGGTTGGCGTTATATGTTCCCGGATGTTTCATCTTCTGGCCGAACGGATTGTCAAAGGCAATCGCCTGCATCAGATCGGCACGACCTGCCAGGCAGCCACCGGGCAGACCACCGGCGACGATTTTGGCCAGCGAGGTCAGGTCGGGCACGATACCGCGCACTTCCTGCATGCCGCCGGGAGCGACACGGAAGCCACTGATGACTTCATCCATAATCATCAGAACGCCTTTTTCCTCTGTCAGCTTTCTCAATCCCTGCAGAAAACCCTCAGCCAGTGGAACGACTCCCCAGCGGCTTCCCGTGGCTTCGATAATCAGGCAGGCCGGGTCGTGCTCGGCAATCGCACGTGCGACCAGATCCAGATCGTTGGGACGCAGGATGATCAGTTCTTCAGAAACGCCGTCGGTTACTCCGGGCATGGCGTAGGTTTTGTCATCATGGGGTGGTTCTGCCGCCTGTGCCAGCAGGTCATGCCAGCCATGAAAGTGGCCGGCGAATTTG
>TARA_R100001132_G_scaffold27515_1_pt1 | contig 39428 bp, 13 predicted proteins | sample TARA_R100001132 | Tara Oceans TARA_R100001132 (sample SAMEA2621247) | marine metagenome | biome: marine biome (ENVO:00000447); feature: mesopelagic zone (ENVO:00000213); material: "saline water (ENVO:00002010), including plankton (ENVO:xxxxxxxx)" | depth 800 m | reverse complement strand
CCGGCGGGGGGACCGTGCTGCTGGGACCGGGGTGTTTCATTTATTCGCTGTTTCTGCGCATCACAGCCGAGCAGCATCTGGCCGGCATCGAAGCCACCACGCGAGAAATTCTGAACCGTATTTCGGGAACTCTCAACCGGCTCAGACCGGAACTGAATGTCGAAGTACGTGGCATCAGTGATCTGACCGTGGAGGGACACAAATTTTCCGGGAATTCCCAGCGGTGGTTAACCACCACGCTCCTGCATCATGGCACGATTCTCTATGACTTTGATCTCGATCGCATTCCCCGGTATTTAACCAGTCCTGAACGGGAACCCGAATATCGATCGCAGCGCGATCATCTGGAATTTGTCACCAACTATGATATCAGCCCCACTCTGCTCAGAGACTCGCTGATCGAAACCTGGCAGGCAATTGAACCGGAACCCGAATTGCCACTCGAACGTGTGCAGCAACTGGTGCAGGAAAAATATGAGACGGAGCACTGGAATCTCCGCCGCTGAGTCAGGACAACGCTTCCTGAATGGGTTGCTCCTGCAGTTCAACTTCAACAGTCGTAAAGTGATCTTCAATGACCCGCATCTTTTTCCAGTGCCCTGCCTGGAAGCGGATCAGATACCCAAATCCCAATACGCCAATATACGCCGTACAGGCAGTCCAGCTGCCAAAGATCTTTTCGTCTGCGTATTTCCAGATCAGAAACGTGGGAATGACCATGATGGTCCACCCTGTGACCAGTGAATAGATCATGCAGAAGCGGGTATCCCCGGCGCCGCGGATCGCTGAGCCAAAGACGACTGCTAACGCGTCGAATAATGAAAACAGGGCGGCAAATCGCAGCAGGACGATCGTCATCTGCTTGACCTGTTGAAACTCTTCCGTCATGACTTCCGGCTGGTAGGGTCTGAGTAATAATTCCGGCAAGCCTACATAGATGACAGCAAAAATGATCATATATAAAGTCGAGACGATATACGCTTTCCATGTGGTTGTCACGGCCAGTTGAGGTCGACCCTCGCCAATGCGTTTGCCAACCAGCGTCATCACAGCCGTACCGACTCCCATCATCGGCACAAATGCCAGTGAATTCAGATTGAAAGCAATCGTCGTCGCCGCCAGTTCTATCTTTCCAATTCGTCCGACCAGAACCACAAACAGGGTGAACCCGACTATATCGACGAAAAACAACATTCCATTGGGAAACCCGTAGCGAATCAATCGCAGCAGCAGACTCTGATTCCAGTGATAATGATTGAGTAAGCCATACTCGCGGGCTTCATGCCTGGCAAAGATGATCACAGCATAAAAAACCATGGTCGCTACATTCGCCAGTACGGTCGCGATCGCGGCCCCTTTGATTCCCATGGCAGGGACTGGTCCTGCCCCGAAGATCAGCAGGTAATCCAGAACCATATTGACGAGTACACTTGCCAGGTTCACCCACATGACGACCATCGTTTTACTGCGACCTGTATAAAAACAAGAGAGCACAGTCGAAATTAATGCGGGACCGGAACCCAGACAGAGTATCGAAAAATAATCGACTTCCAGGACCTGGATTTCAGCAGCATGACCAATCCAGTGAAAAATACTGGTGGAAAGAGGGATGCCCAGCAACAGGATGGCCCCCCAGATCAGCGCCACATAAAATCCCTGCCAGACGGATTCAGAAACATACTGCTTCTGGCCTGCCCCCTCGTACTGCGCGACAAACGTATTCACATAGGTCGCCATCCCCATCGCAATCGACATGATGGCCCATTGAATCATGCCGGCAGGTAACGCAGCAGCCACTGCTTCGGTTGACCACCAGGACAGGAAGATCCGGTCTACCACATGCATAATCGACAGCGAACCACAGCTCAGCACCAGGGGGATCGCTACGTTCGCCAGTTCACGTAAACTTCCCGGGCTCACAGAGCCATTCTTATTTTCAAAGGACGAGGAGTCCATTCGGTACAATCCGATTCAAGATAGTTGAGCGCAGAATACAATCGCCGGAATTGTAGTAGCAGAGAATGAGGTCCGCAGACCGCCGGCTGGCAGCATATCACAATTTTCACAAAATGCCTCTTTCCACGACACGCCAGAACCGGAATTAGTTCGCATTTCTCATCACAATTACAGACGCTTTCAGCTGCATGAGCCCGCTGACAAATTGTCCAGATGCGCGGATCCTAAAATCTCGTCTGGACCTGATTTGCAATTCCTAGTTTAATTCACGGATTTCATCGGGTTTCGGCCGGTCCCGATCTCGTGAAATGCCTGATCCCGGCACCAGTTAAAAGAACATATCTAACGGCACATTATAGACTTAGAGCAACACCACCTTACTCATAGACTAGAGTGAATCCTGTGAACAGTTTTACGCGATTAATACAATATGTCTGGCCTTACCGTAAAAGACTGGTCGTTTCCTTCTTTTTTGCGATCATGGTCGCGGTCCTCTGGGGGGCGAATCTTTCCGTCACCTTCCTGGTAGTCAAGGTTCTGCTGCAAGGGGAAACCCTGGGCGGATATGTACAGGAGCAGATCAGTGAAAAAGAAAATACCATTCAGGATAAATCAAGAGTTCTGAAGGACCTCTCGAATTCGATTCAGTCCCAGAATCCGAATGTGAATTCTGAAGAAATCAAACCTGACACCACACTCACACAAACGGATCTGGCAGCCGCCCCCGTCGATTTGCTGAGTGAGCATACCCGTCAGCAGACCAAGCTGAACTCGGCTTCGCAAAAACTGCTCGTGCTCAAGTGGATCCAGACAAACGTCATCAGCCGTATCCCCGAAGATCAGTTTGACACTTTCGCATTAATTCTGGGAGTGCTGCTGATTACCACTTTCATCAAAGGCATCTTTATCTTCACGCAGGATGTCATGGTGGGCGGGGTCGTAGAACTGGTGACGATGGCCATCCGCAAGGAATGCTTTCGAAAAGTACTCGACCTGGATTATCAGAGTATCTCCTCTGAAGGTACGGCATCGCTGATGTCTCGGTTCACTTTCGATATGCAGCAGCTCTCCCAGGGTCTCACTCTGATGGGAGGGAAAATTGTCCGGGAACCGCTGAAGGCGCTGGCCTGTATTATTTTTGCCTTCCTGGTCAACTGGAGACTCACGCTGCTCTCGTTTGTGTTTGCACCCCTGATTGCGATTGTGTTTTACAAAATCGGTAAAACGCTGAAACATGCCAGCCAGAAAATGATGGAGAGCATGTCCCGGATTTACAAAACACTGGAAGAGTCATTCGAAAGCTCCAAAGTCATCATTGCGTTTAACGGCGCCCGTAAGCATCGCAACCGCTTTCATCATGAGAATAAAGAGTTCTTCAAGAAAGCACTCCGAATTCTCCGCATCGATTCGCTGACCAGCCCCACCACGGAAATGCTGGGTCTGATGGCCATCTTTATCGCTTTGATTCCCGGCTCTTACCTGGTGCTGCGTCAAAAGACGGAAATCTGGGGGATCCAGCTCTCCTCAACTCCCATGGATATCGCCACACTTTCCATGATGTACGCCTTGCTGGCCGGGATTTCCGATCCTGCCCGCAAAATGTCTTCTGTCTATTCAAAACTGAAAAAAACAGCTGCTGCCCTGGAACGGATTTTCCAGATCATCGACCGTGAAACCCTGGTCAAGGAAACTGATGAACCGCAACGTTTCCCTGCGGAAGTGCAGACCGTTAAATTCAACAAGATTGACTTCACTTACGCCCAGCGTAAAGAATCGACCCGCAATAACGAACCGATCCTGGATGGCGTCAACCTGGAAATCAATGCAGGTGAAGTCGTACTCGTCGTGGGCGAAAACGGCTCCGGTAAATCAACACTCGTCAATCTGCTCCCCCGGTTTTATGACCCTGACAAAGGGAACATCTTTATCAATGAAGTTGATATCCGGGATATCCGCCTGAAGGATCTGCGAAATCATATCGGGGTGGTCTCCCAGGAAACCATGCTGTTTGATGATTCGATTCTCGAAAACATCCGTTACGGTCGACCGAATGCTTCCCGACTGGAAATCGAATCCGTCGCAAAAAAATCACATGTATTGCAGTTTGCCGAACAGTTGCCAGACGGCCTGCACTACAACGTGGGAGAGAAAGGTCATGAACTCTCCGGCGGACAGCGACAGCGCATTGCGCTCGCACGAGCGATCCTCCGAAATCCGGACATTCTGATTCTGGACGAAGCGACTTCCGCCATCGATTCGCAGAGCGAAATCCTGATTCATAAGGCGTTGAGAGAGTTTGCGCCCGGCAGAACCGTATTCATCATCACGCATTCTGTCGGTCAAAGCCTGTTGGAATTTGCGAACCGGATCGTCGTCATGGATTCCGGAAAGGTTGTCGCTACCGGACCACATCACGTTCTCGTTGATTCCTGCCCGCAATACCAGAGCCTGCTGAGTGCACAGGTCCGTCAGCGTTCTGCCTGAAAGCTTTCAGATCTCCGACATTATCTGCACAGTCGACCTGTGACAAAGCCGTTTGAATTTCTCGACTCTCTGTTCACGGGCAGGTATGATGACGTGAAGTTGACAGGACACTTTCTCGTTTCATCCCTCGAAGCCACAGGAACTGCGAACCATGAAATCGACGCTCACAGCTATTCTCGTCATCCTTGTGCTTGCCAGTCTGCTTAGTAAAGATTCTCCCATTGCCCTGGAAACCAGTGTTAAAGCAGAGCCCGCTGCCCGGGTCTCAGAGGAATCTATGGCACAGGCAATCGACCGTTATCTCGAAGCAGAAGCTGAGAGAAAAGAATCTCGTGCGCAAGCACGTCGTCCTGAGCGGGGAAGAACACAACCACGACGCCAGCAGACTCAGGAGCGCCAGAGAGAACCTCATTACGTCATGCAGCGTGAGCATGAGCGCCACGTGGACCAGCAACGACACCGGATACTGAAACTGCATGCCGTCGCAGAACAGCTGCAGGATACCGGGCTTCCGGAACTGGCGGAACAGGTTCACCGCAAAGCAGATGAACAACACCAGTTGCTGCAGCAGCAACTGGAACGCATGCCCCCTCCTGAGCAAGGTTTCCACCGTGAAGTACAGGAATCGCTCCAGCAACTGAGACACGAAATTCACGAACTGAAAAGGGAAGTACACGAGCTGAAGAAGGCTCTCACAGAACCTGGTCCGAAATCGGATTCGTAATTTCAGATATTCCAGAGGGCATCACATTAAGCATCGTGTCTCTCAATTGATGCTACCCGGTCTAAATGCTCAGTGAGGCATTACAGTAACTCGGGAGACCGTCTAACCCGTTTTCTCGGACAATTGAGCAGATACAAATTGCTTCATGTACTGGCAATCAGTAGAATTTATACCTCTGATCTGAGTGAATCTGCTCAGCCTCACCACTATTCATACTGACACGACAAAGATGCTTTCATGGTAAATCCGCTCTCGATCAAGTGCCCGCACTGTGAGGCTTCCTTCAAAATTAAAAGTAAATCGGCATTTGGCAAAAAAGTGAAATGCCCCAAATGCGAAACTCCTTTCGTCATTCCCGAACCAGCCTCGATCAGGTCGAGTGCGAAAAAGAAGAAATCGAAACCTTCGAGTCTCGCAGATGAGTTCTTTGATGACGAAAGCGAATCTACTTCCAGCCTGTTCGACGACGACTTTGACGACTGGGAAGAGGATCTGAGTGGCGGACCAGCAGCCAGGCCGAAGCCAAAGAAAACATCGTCAAAACCCAAACAGAAAAAGCAGAAATCCACTTCTGATTTTTCCATCAGCGATTATGGCTTCTCTCCCTTTTTAACCGGACTGGCTGTCTTTCTGATCCTGTCAAACCTGATCCTGGCTGTCCTCGGACATCATTTAGCGACCCTCGCTCAACTTGCCTCTCTCCTCATTGGTATCATTTACATCGCTGTCGGGAATTTAGGAATATTATACGTCGCAGCCAGGGAGAGTGCGCTTCAACTCATCATCTGTCTTTTCGTACCTTTTTACAGCTATTTCTACGCAATCATATCTTATGAATACACCAAAACGCATGTCATGAACTTCCTGATGGGACTGGTTCTGTGTCTCGGTACTATTTTTTTCGGCACGAATTCATCAGTGGGTCTATTTAAGAATCGGCACAGCAATAATATTGCAGCAGCTCCGGAACCCGATATTGGCGATCATTTCAACCAGCGCAACGCTGCCAACGAGAATCCCTTCAATTCCGATCCAAATCCCTTAAACAGAAGAAGCACTTCCAGTTCCCCGAAGACTCCGACTTATAATTTTGATTTGAACCGGGTCGACCCCATGCCCATGACCTGGCGGGAACGGGGGGTGAGCGGCAGTGGTGTTTATACTCAAAAGAAAACGTCCTCCGCCGGAACAGTCTATGAAGTCTTGCGTATGAAAAATACGAATGGGAAAGAGATTGCAGGCAGCACCATGCATTTCAGGGTGTATCTCCCCCCTGGTCATGATCCTGCTTCTCCCGTTCCCTGTGTCCTGATTCCTCCGGCAGGCTCAAACCTGTTAAGTGGCATGGCCATTGATCCGCATGACCTGATTCCGAATCCTGAACATGAACCCTATGTCAAAGCGGGTTTTGCCGTCGTAACCTTCTCAATCGATGGTGATCTCTGGAATCGGGAAAATTCCACCAATACCCAATATCGAATTGCCTTTGATCAATTCAAAATAAGCCAGGCGGGAATGGCCAACTGTCTGCACGCGTTTATCGAAGCGCACTCAGTCATTCCAGGCATTGACAAAGAAAATATCTTCATAGCCGGTCACAGTTCTGCGGGTACGCTGGCCCTGTTGTTTGCGGAACATTACCCCAAAATTAAAGGCTGTCTGGCTTATGCGCCCTCTGTGGACCTGCAGAAAAGCTTTGCAGACCACCTGGCTGATATCAAACCGATTTTACCTGACGTCGAAAGTTTCATCCGTCTCAGTTCTCCACAGACCCACATCAAAAAACTGAAGTGTCCCGTATTTTTGTTTCACTCCCCGCAAGATCCGGTCACCTCTTTTGAAAATGCTCACAAATTTGCCACCGCGCTGACAGTACAGGGAACACCGGTGGAATTTGTCATCAGTAAAGGAGCCGATCATTATCAGCCTATGATTGATGAAGGGATTCCGAAAGGCATCGCCTGGATCAAAAAGATTGTGGCTCAGTCAGCAGAATCGAAGCCGGACTCAAAAATGGCAGCGACAGAAACAGACAAACCTGTAAATAAAACCGTTTTACCAGGAATGGATCTTACCCGGCGAACGGCCACTTTTCAGATACTTGAATTCCCCAAATTCTATTCAAAGATTTTTGAAGATGACAAACAGGAGAATAGTAAACAGTTCTGGAAAGAATCGCTGGAATCCAAATCACAAAATTCTCTGAAAGATATTGTCACTGGCTACAAGGAAGGGACAGAAAAGATTGACCTGGAAAACATGACGTTCCGCTTCGATTTTGTTGGCACCCTTCCTGAAAATTTCTCCAGCCAGTTTGTGGAAGCATTTTTCACAGAAGACTTCAAACTCTCTACCAAGCCGACTTCTGTCGAAGAGTACGTATATGATCCAGAAGCAGGCATGCGTGGCACCAGTCCTCTCACGTTTCATATCCGCAATCTCAACCGGATCCGGTTCAACAGGATTACTTCGCCTAAAATTGCAGAGGCAGAGCTGAGACAGATTGAGCGATATGTCCCCGACTCCCTGAAAATCAACATGACGCAGGAATGGATCTATCTCAGCGTGAAAGGAACTGAAGGTCTGGACGAACTCACCAGTCCTGTGGAACGGGCCTTGAATCAGGCAGGCTTCTTTGTTTCAGAACAGAAAATGGTACTGACCGAAGCCGACCTGAATTCCAGCGATACATACAGTGTGGCGGGTGACAGTTCCTCGGCGACGAAAGTGAAGTCTCCTGCGGGTCCCGACGAAAAACTGAAATACATCATCCTTTATGGAGTCTACGGCGGTGATGATCTTAAAGAATCAGTTCAACGCAGCCTGAAGGGCTTTGTGTGGGTTGATCCGAAATCGATCCAGTTCAACCCCAATAAAAAAGAGATTTCCTTCAAGAACAGAAGCACCGTGGATACCGGGGCGCTCGAACGTGCATTGACCCGTAATAAGTTCTACCAGCTGGATATCTCATACGAAGCTCTCCCCGCCGAGTCTCCCGAGCCGACATCCAAAGAGAAAACTGCAGCTGAATAAACGCCCGCCTCAACCCTGCATTCAGGATTGACCGACGATCCCTGAGATATCGATTAAATGCAGCTGACGCCCTTCCTCTTTATGAGGACTGTCGATACAGACATACTTCGCATCCGGGCTGAAACGGGGATGGGTGTCGACCCGCCATTCACCGGTATAGAGGGCGGGGGAATGAAAGTGGCCGAGATCAATCCGTTTTCCCGAGGAAACATGATACAGGTGGGGAGTCTGAATCCGCTCTTTCCCTTTGGGATAGGTATCATTCAGGATCCATTCATTGCCCGGCAGATAACTCAGATGCCCGCCTTGATCCAGCACCCCTTTTCCGACTTCCTGCAGTTTGCCCTGCGTTTCATCTTTCACCAGAAAATCACCCCAACTGGGGCTATCGGGGGTTGCTTTCGACTGTGTCAGAATATGAGCAGGATCACGCCAGATAAAGTGTGAGACGAATCCGTTATCCACAACCACCCGCACATCGCTGCCATCCAGATTCGCTGTTATCATTCTGGAAAGACGTTTGCCATTGGGGTACTGCCAGCGGTGCAGTGTGATAAAGCGGGAACCATCCGGACTGAACAGTAAATGATTGAAGTAATGTTTGATGTCTGGCTGCTGCCTGGGGATATTTCCGGTGCGGGCAATTTCCTCCAGCGTCAGAATCAGTTCTTTTTTTCCCGTTTCGAGATCCACCTTGAAAATCCCGGAGTCCTGGGGAGCCAGATCTTTAAAATGAGGATCGGGAAAACCGGGATAACCATAACCAGGGCGGACGTCCTGAATTCTGCGAAAATCGGGTGTGACTGCTGTCTTTCCATCGGGGCTTACAGAATAAACGGGGGAAGCAATCGTTCGACCTTTCCCGGTTTTCACATCCAGAATGCGGCTGACAAACTGCCCCTGCTCTCGATCGTTCCAGATGACTTTAGAATCTGATCCGGGCAACCACTGCAACATGCATCCCTGTTGCCAGTTCCAGGCGGATGATTCTCCCAGTTCGATCCAGCGATCCTGATCCTGCAGATCGACCATCCCGACCTTGATTACATCATCAGCCTTCGGTGAACGATGTTCAAACGCGACTTCCATTCCCAGAACATAGCGACTGGAAGGATCAAATTGCAGTTTGTCATAATAACCAAACCAGTGGTGCCGCGGCCCCCTGGTAATTACACGTGTCGGAGGGAACTCAGATTTATCAGCGAAGGCAAACCCGGCCAGAGCAGTGGAACCGGCGGCGGCGATCAAGTTTGAGAGGAATTGACGACGGCTGAGGAAATCGGGCTCGATCATGATTTTTCTTCTGATTCTGAAAACAGGAACACACAGCATGGTTCTGCTGAAACACCAACAACACCTTAAATCAGGGTAAAATAATCAAACCCGAAAAGCAACTCGATTCAGTAATACTTGCTTTGAAAGAACTTCCCACTGTTCAGACTGTGTCCCGTTTTACTGTCGCATCTTCAGGGGCATTTGAGCCGAGTATTATACTAGATTGAGCGACGCGATGGTTAAATGTGATGCATTCTGGAACCACTGAACCAGCTGATTTCGTCTAATTTCAACAGAGGAGAACCTTCTTTTGAGCCGACATCGGCTTTATAATACTGCCTGACACATCACAGGTTTTTTGTGAGCTCAATTTTCCACCGCAGTTGCAGCAGCCTCGCAAAATTCTGTTCCCTGAATTTATTCGAATCCTGAAATACCAGGTCTCTCTCACACAGCAGGTTCTGCCGTTTTTATGAATAAACCCGTGTACTTTTCCAATGCAGAAAAACTACTGGACCAGCAACTTCCCGTCACAGATCCGGAAGTGCAGCAGATGCTGGCTGGAATTGGTTTTACCGACCCTGAGCGTGCGTTAACCCGCATTCGCGAGATGTGTACCTCGGAAGGCATCCGCAAAGAGCTGACACTCATCCTGCCGACCCTGTTACAGGCACTGACAGATGCAGCCACCCCCGACGGTTCACTCATCAATTTTGAGCGTTTCATCAACAGCGTCTCTGAACCAGAGGTGATGCTGAATTTTCTCACGCACAACCCTCGCGCCGTTGAAATACTGGTCAGGCTGTTTGTCGGCAGCCAGTTTCTCACAGAGATCCTGCTGAAAAACCCGGACTACCTGGAACGACTGACCCGTTATAACCGGATTGCTGAATTCAAAAGCCAGCAGCAGTTTTATTCGGAAGCGATGGCGGCAGCACGGCAGGAAGAGCGATCCACAGCGGATATTTTTGATATCTTACGCCGGTTTCAGCGGTGGGAACTCCTGCGCATCGGCGCCTGCGACACTTTTGGGCTGATGGACCTGAAAAACATCACCGTTCAGCTTTCACTGCTGGCTGACGGCCTGGTGCAGACCTGTCTGACGATTCTGTCTGAAGAAATGAATCTCCCGCTCGATGACTTTGCAGTGCTGGCGTTCGGGAAGCTCGGAGGAGAAGAGTTAAACTACAGCTCGGATATTGACCTCGTTTTTATCGCAGGTGACAACTCCACACAGTACTGGCAACTCGGGCAACGCCTGATCAAATCACTGATGGAATCCACGTCAGAAGGTTTTTTGTATCGCGTTGACATGCGTCTGCGTCCCTGGGGTCGATCGGGAGCATTGGTCACCACGGTTGATGCCTACGTCGATTATTTCGCCCGGCATGGTCGCCTGTGGGAGAAGCAGGCCATGCTTAAAGCACGTGTGATAGCGGGCAACCAGAACCTGGGAATTGATTTCTTTCGACGCATTGAACCACAGATTTTTAACTCCGAGCCGGAAGAAGTGCGCAAAAACGTTCTGGAAATGAAGCAACGCATTGAAGCGGAACTGAAAAAGAAAGGTAAAGACTGGGGAGAAGTCAAATCGGGAAAAGGCTCCATCCGTGATGTGGAATTTACCACGCAATATCTGCAGATGGCCAATGGCGCCAGGCATCCCTCCATTCGCAGTATCAACACACTCGATGGACTGGTCAGGCTGGTTGACCACGGTCTGATCCAGGCAGACGAATATCGGCACCTGACCAGCGGTTATGTCTTTTTCAGGAAAATTGAACACGCACTGCAGTTGATGCATTATAACCAGGAACATCGCATGCCCACCGATGAACGGGAACTGGCATACCTCGCCCGAAGACTCGATTTTCAGGAAGGTCAGCAGCTCGTTCAATATTACGAACAACATCGTAAAGCCGTACGAAACATCTTCAAAAAGTATATCTATGATTCCCCGTCCGATTCCGGTCCGCATGCGGCGCAGTCCGAGCAGGAAAGCAATCCGATCGGCATGATGGCTGCCTCGTACACAAAAGTGTTTAACGAAGCGGAAATCGAAAAACACAGCCAGATGGCACGCAAGCTGAGCGAAAGCAACAATGTAGAACTTCAAACAGAAAAGATTCCGGACAATCAGTTACGCCTCACCATGGTGGGTTTCGACCAGACCGGCGACCTGTCCCTGATCTGTGGCCTGCTGTTTGTCTACGGCTTTGATATTCAACAGGGGCACCTGTTTACCAATCAGAAGGTCAAGCCTGCTGCTTCCTCGCAAGGCCGTGCTTCCAAGCCCAGTGAGAAATCGAAAAGTACCCGGAAATTCGTGATCGTACTTGATGTCAAAGCATCTGATGAAGCCGTCCAGCCATCCGTCTGGACCAGCTATAAAAATGACCTGACAGAACTGCTGCATAAAGTAGAAACCGGAAAAACCCAGGAAGCTGTGGGAGAACTGGCCAAGCGGGTCGCGGCAGCCCTGCACGATCTGCCCCAGGCCAGCCAGATGTTGTATCCCGTCGATATTGAACTGGATAATGACACGGACCCTCGCTACACCATTTTAAGAATTCAGTCTGAAGACACGATTGGCTTCCTTTATGAACTGACCAATGCGCTCTCCATGAGTGGCATCGATATCGCCAGAATGGTCATTGATTCAGAAGGAACCAAAGTCAGCGATGTCCTGTATGTTACGGATGACAAAGGGGAAAAAATCAGTGCCGAAGCGCAACAACAGGGATTGCGGGCGGCAATCGTACTCATCAAACATTTCACGCATCTGCTGCCTCGCTCACCCAATCCGGAAGCAGCCTTACTGCATTTCCGTGAATTCCTGGAGCACTTGTTTAAACAGCCAAACTGGGTCGAAGAGATTTCATCACTCGAACGCACCAGCGTACTCAGCGCGCTGGCCAGGCTGCTGGGCGTAAGTGATTTCCTCTGGGAAGACTTCCTGCGTCTGCAGCATTCGAATCTTTTCCCGGTCGTTGCCAATGTGGAAGAATTAAAAACCCGTATCACCTTCGCAGAGTTAAAAGCCGAACTCGCACGGGAACTGGCAGAAGCATCTTCGCCGGAAGATCAGCAGGAACGCCTGAACGCCTTCAAAGATCGTGCCATGCTGCGGACCGACATGCGTCATATCCTGGGGCATATCTCTGAATTCGGTCAGTTTTCCGATGAACTGACCGATGTCGCGGAAGTCGTCGTCCAGGGTGCCTACGAAATCTGCGATCTGCAACTGAAAGAACGGTATGGAGTTCCTCAACTGGAAACGGAAGATCCCTGTCGCATTTCCATCTGCGCACTGGGTAAGTGTGGCGGTCGCGAACTGGGCTTCGCCTCGGATATTGAGCTGATGTTTATCTACGAAGGTTCCGGGCAGACCACCGGACCTGAAATCATCACCAATAATGAATACTACCTGAAGCTGGTCGAAAAATTCAGTAAGATGATCAAGACCAGAAGCGAAGGCATTTTTCAGATTGACCTTCGTCTGCGACCTTATGGTCAGGCAGGCAGTCTGGCCGTTTCAGCCGAAGCATTTCAGAGTTACTTTTCTCATGAAGGAGCCGCCTGGCCTTACGAAAGACAGGCACTGGTTAAACTGCGCCCGATTGCCGCCGATGAAGAATTCGGAAACCAGATTGTCCGCATGCGGGACACCATTATCTATGGCGGGAAACCATTCGATGTCGCAGCGATGCTCGCCATGCGCGAGAAGCAGATTCAGCAACTCGTCAAAGGAGGGACCATTAATGCCAAACTCGGCGATGGTGGTCTCGTTGATTGTGAATACCTGATCCAGGGCATGCAGATTACCTATGGTCATCGGAATCCAGGCTTACGAACCACGAATACACTGGAAGGGATTGACGCGCTCAAAGAACTGGGATTGATCAGTCCTGATGATTACGTAAAACTTCGCAATGCCTATATCTTCCTTCGCAGGCTCATCGATGCACTGCGTATGGTCCGAGGCAACGCAAAGGATTTAACAGTCCCGCCTCAAGATCAGGAAGAGTTCGAGTTCCTTGCCAGGCGTCTGGGATATGGATCCCATACCGAGAAACTGCAGGAAGAAATCTCGATGACCATGGACCGGGTCCGCGACTTCAGTCGCCTGCTGGCTCCGATTAAAGCCATGACCATTCGCACCAATGGCTGACCCTTAAAGCCTCTGACGGAATTGCCATCTGCAGCTTTCTGCCGAAAACGGTCGGCAAACAATCATCAAAACGATGTCACTTTTATCATTTTGAGCGCACACTCTACTTTATCCTGATTAGCGTCATTTTCATTAAAGCCAATCCTAAAAGCCACTTACAGCATTTCCCGTTTAATTGGCACAATCCCTGCTTTTTAACATCTTTCAAAAGCGGTCGTGAAAATCAAACAAGACTGTGATTTCTTTTAAGGAATAGAGAGATGAAAAAATTATTGATCATTTGTGTCGCATTCGCAGGTTTGGCATTCGTGGGAACGACATCCACGGCTCAAGCTGGTGGCGTGAATTTCGGAATTACTCTGGGTAATGGTTTTGGCGGGTATTATGGAAACCGGGGCTATAACCGCACCCCTTATTATCATGGACGCCGTCACTCATTCTGGCATGATACCAGCCATTATGACTATCATCCCGGTGGCTTCCAGCGCCACAGAAACCATTATCATTACGTACCAGGTCACTATGACTATCACCAGACAGGACACTGGCATGGTGGACGACGCCACCATCGTCATTAAAGAACATCCCAGGTAGCCTTATGATCTCACAATTAAATCGACACCGTCGATTCGACTGGTCTGTCCAGGAGATGTGAGTGAAAAAGGAAACCAGGTGAAGTCTGACTTTCCTGTTCTTTAAAAGTGGCAAAGAAATCAGAGCAGTCCAGCGACGGGCTGCTCTGATTTTCTATCATTTGCACTTAGACTGTGGCCCGTTTTACTGGAGCGTCTTCAGGGCAATCTGAACCGGGTATAACAGACTGAGAGCCCCTATTGTGATGCACCCTAATGGGCACCTGGATCCCACCACTGGTCTGTCAGTTTCAAAAGCTGCCTGGCTTTTTCAGGATTCTCCGAAACCAGGTTCTGCTGCTCGAAGGGATCTGCGGTGATGTTGTACAATTCCACTTTTTCCTCTTTCAGCCGCGAACTCGGAAAGATTGCCTTCCAGTCTCCCTGGACGCACCAGCGGTATTTCAGGCTGGAAGCAGGATCGTCGATATCGATCATATCGTGCTCATAAATATCACCAAACAGAGCATCACGGTCTGTTTTCCCGTCCTGGCGCATTACCTCCAGTAAGTTGATCCCCTGCATTTCCCGGGACGGTTTCAGGCCGACAGCTGCAAGCAGAGTGGGTGCGATATCAATGCTGCTGACCAGTGTATCATACTCGGCCGGTTTAATTTTTCCCGGCCAGCGAAACATGATGGGGGTCCGAATTCCGCCATCATAGGGGCTCCGTTTCGATTTGGGAGCGTACCGAAAACGCCGTTTCATTTTCTGGCGTTCCTGATCCGTTTCGGGCACGTATTGAATCCAGCCGTTATCGGTGACATACACCACGATGGTATTTTCTGTGAGACCTTTTTCATCCAGATGACTCATCAACTGCCCACAGGTTTCATCAAACCATTCACACATCGCATAATAATAAGACAATTCGATAGGCAAATCAGAACTGCGATACTTGTCTAACAGTCGTTGTGGCGGATTATGAGGAGTATGGGGCAGAAAAGGAGCATACCACAGGAAAAATGGTTTGTCACCACAACCGTCAATGAAGTCAAATACGGGCGTCATACCTTCCCGACCGATTTTCAATCCCAGATCGCCATGGCGGCCCCCCCGTTTGGGATCGCCATGAGTCATCCCAGCCGTGAAACCGGCCAGTGAAGGATTTCCTTCCCACCATTTTCCAGACTGAAAACTTTGATAACCGATCTTTCCCAGCAGTTCAGGCAGGCAGTCCACGTTTTTGACATGTTTTAACAGCTTTTGCCGGTCCATCCCTTTGGGAGGATCGTTGCCGGTAATTTTATGTTGATGCGGATATAAGCCTGTAATCATCGTCATCAGACTGGGACGGCAGAGACTGACGGGAACATAACCTCTTTTGAATACCGCGCTCTCAGAAGCCAGCTTATCCAGGGAGGGTGTTTCGACCACATCGTGGCCCATGAAACCGTAATCATTCCAGGCCTGGTCATCTGAAATAATCATCACAATATTCGGATGACTGGATTTGGGTTCAGCCTGTATCGATTTGGGAAACAGGCTGAGACACAAAATCACGAGCAGAGGCAAAGACCACTTTAAAAATGAGTTCACGGTGTTACTCCTCAGGAATCGAGTGCAATAGTTTTACTGATGAGAGAACCAGTCTGATTCAGGGTGCTGTCCGCCGGCAGACAGCCAGAAAACACACGTTGATCAGTTAATTCTCTTTGGAATTAATATGAAAAATTTCGTTTATTTCTCCAACGCTCAACATTATAATGACGTAGATAGCTGCAGAAGACATACACACACTTCTGCTTCACATTCTATCCATCCTACCAACTGCTTCACTAAGATCAATACCCAACAAGACTTACAATTTATTTTGCATTCAACATGCAACTTAGACTGAATCGATTCCCTCAATTTAAGCAGGGGAATTTTTTCAGGACCTGAAACAGATGGAGTAAACCATTTTTTTCAAATTAAGCATTCCGGTTAAAGCAGCTTGGATGCGTTGACAGCGTGGAAAATGATAATTCTAATGTATTGGTAGTCCTGTATTTGATTACCAATGGGAACGTTACGTGATACGGGGCAACCACTTCCAGATATCTCTGGTGGGCTCAAACCAGAGTGATTGAAGTTTAAATGTCACTTACTTTTTTAGAAGAATATGAGGAATTTTATGCGGAAACTGATGAATGTGAAAACAGCTTTACTGTTTGGTCTGGCAATTGCAGGACTCTCGCTGTTCTGTGCAGAAAGTAAAGTTGAGGCTCGTCCTAACTTTAAGAATATCTGGGCTGAAACTTATCCTGATTCCAAAATGCTGATCGCGAAAAAATGCGGTGTCTGTCATCCTGGAAAAACCAAGAAAGAAAAGAACGACTACGCAGAAGCCGTCTTCAAAGGACTCGGCAAACGCAAACAGACCGATAAAGATGTTATTGTAAAAGCACTCAAAGATGCAGAAAAGATGCCTAGCCCGGTGGAAGGCAAAACTTATGGTGATTTCATCAAAGCAGATGAAATCCCACCATCATCGAAAACGGAATAGTTGAACTGAGTCGGCACATTCAGCGTGATGTGTTCGAACATGTCAACCAGAGATACAGGCAGGACATATCGATGTCCTGCCTTTTTTTATGATTTTTTATCAGGTGTATTCAAATGAAAATCAATCACCAGCGGTAAATGATCCGAAGCTTCCCGCGCCAGTTTTGACTTTGCGACCCTTGCATGCTTGATAGTGATTGCCCCCCGAACGAATGCCTTGTCCAGAGTCCCCACAGGCATGTAAGCTGGAAACGAGCGATACTTCGAAGGCGGCTGGGTCACTTCCTGAAATTCATGCTCGGAAAACTTTCCTTTCGCCAGCGTATTGCGCCAGTCATTCGTATCACCCACAATTACGGTGGGATATCCATTCCCCTCCTCAAACAGGCGATGTGTCAACAGGTAATTGATCTGCCAGTGTCGCTCCTTTTCAGCCAGTCCCAGATGGAAGTTGACCAGTTGAAATGCACCTTCCGGCGAATCAATCGTCACAATCTGCGCACCGCGGGCTTTACGCCATTTATTCGTTAATGAAATCTGATGCTGAGACAAAAAGCTCCAGCGAGATAAAATCAGATTCCCGTAGCCCCCCGTTTTCAGCTTGACATTCAGCTGATACAGCGACTCCTGCATGTTGAAATAATCTGCAAAGATCTTTGGCTGATTATTGAAACGCGAGCGTTTGACATTCCGGTCCACTTCATGCAGACAGATGATGTCAGGGTTTTCCTGTTCAATCACCCCAATGACGCGTTCCAGCTGATAGCGACGATCCCTGCCACCGATGCCTTTGTGAATATTGTAGCTTAATAGTCGCATATTCAATTCGCTGTTATTTATCTGCGTTATTTATCTGCAAACACGGAAGGAGACACCTTGATCACTCCCAGGTCATTTTCGCCGGGTCTGATTTTCAGTTTGATCCGTCCCCGTTTCCACTCCGGCCTGGCTGCCAGGTAACCTGCTTTCTCCTGCCAGAGTTGAAATTCCCAGGCGCCCACCGGGAGGTTTTCAATCTTGAATCGCCCCGTTTCATCTGAGGTGGCGAAATAGGGATGGTTCAATGCAACCAGCCAGCCTTCCTGCCAGGGATGAATACTGCAACTCATCCGCAAAGGCAGTTTTTCTCCATACTCAAACTCGTGGGTCATTTTTTCACCGGGTGGCAAAACCTGGTTCAGGCTGGTGTTCCTGTAAGCTTTGACCTGAAATCCGTGCGCACACAAGTCCTTGTTTTCCGCCAGCAGTTTCTGTCGGTTCACCCAGAGCCCAGCCACATGCGGCTGAAAGATACAACCTTTATTCTGAATGGTGACGGTTTCCGGAAGTTTTAGATACTCCGGATGAATCTGAGAATCTTCCAGGCTCGACTCTCGCAGGTAGATGAAGACATTCTGCAATCCCCCGTTTTTCCCCGTGAGCAGGCTCTGCTCGACGATCAGATCGCTGAATTTACCGCAGATGGCTTCATCACGACTGATATCCAGTTTCTCAGGCTGAGGGGCCTGACCGGTGTAGATAAACTGCCCCGTCAATGTCCCCCATTCCGCGGCGGCAGCGGCAGGAGCCAGCATGCCAGCCAGACAACAGATCAGCAGCCATCGACTGAAGATGAAATGAAAACAATACAAAATGAACTCTCCTCATGAAGCAGACCGTGCGAAATGTCTATGAAATCGATTTGCCGGCGGGGCAATCCTCAGATCCTATCTTACCGACCGACTGCGCAGGATGAAAGAATCGTGAGCATTTTAGACTGTGTCCCGTTTTACTGGAACGTCTCCCCGGATTATTGGAACCGGGTACAATAGCTTGAGAGACACTCTGATTAAAAGCGATGCGTTCAAGAACACTCAAAAGAAAGACCCTCTCAAGATGATGGTCATCTTCAGAGGGTTCAATCTAATTCCATTCAGCACGATTGGATCGAAGTTTAAAGCAGAGGGCCTTCCCAGTTGGTAAAGGCATCGTCCATGGCTTCCTGCTCTCCATCAAGGTCATCAACCAGAGTCCATTCAGAATCATTTTCTGCATGGGCGAAGACCAGTTGACGATCATCGGTATCAGAATCCATCAACGCGTCTTCAAATTCGGATGAGGAATACAGGTCTTCAAACAGGCTTGTATCCAGTTCGATCTCGTCGGCCACCTGCTGATCTGAGAAGACCGATGGCTGAAAGACATCGAAAGTAGCTGTCTGCTGAATTCCAGCATTCGTATCTTCTTCTTCAGTCAACTTGATGACAGCGGGAGCGACCAGGCTCATGGAAGACTGTTCCATAAACGTCTGAGCTGCTTCCTGACTTTGAATCAAAACAGGTTCTGCTATTTCTTCAACGGGTACCTGATTGGTGCCGAAGATGGGAGCTGCACCACCACTGCCGGATGTTCCCTGAGCACTGGCGTAGGATTCGAGCAACATCTGCACGTTCATGGCAGAAATTGATTTGCGGATACCAGGATCAAGCGTATCACTCATCAGATCATCTGCGAATGCAGGATCTTCGACATGCAGACCCGTAGAATCCAGGTTTACGGTAAAGTCAGAACCGACAAATACCAGTTCACCACCAATCTCTTCCACGAGGCTTCCAAAACCACTGAAGTAACGTGTAAATCCAAGTACGTGTCCAATTTCGTGTAATAATACCGTATACAGGTCATAGGCACCGCCGGCAGGCAGATCGGTCACATCAACGTGCCAGCCTAAACCATTGGCATCATCATCAATTACGACGCGACCTCCAACTGGAATACCATCGACATTGTAAACTGTCGACTGTCCGGATCCCAGCTGAGCAGTTCCGAAATCGTGCACGATAACCTGCACATCCAGGTCCTCAACGCCGAGGGCCGTTTCCCAGGTATCAAGGGCAGCCTCGATCACCTGATCAACGCTGTCATCACCACTGGCCACTTCCAGTTGATTACCAACCCATTTCTGACCGAAGTTAGCGGGGAAGTTGACTTGAGTATTTCCCCCCTTCCTCTTGCCGTAGTTACCAGCCAGAGAAATCAGGTCGCGATAATCAACCTTACCACTCTTATCAAAGTCCAGAGCAGACGCATAAGGTGAAGTCGCGTTGAATACGTTCTGGTTGTAAGCAGAGGTGAAGAAGATCAAATCACGATAATCGATCGCATTATTATCATCGATATCATAAATCACCGGATACAGGTCCGTTTCCGGGAGTGCTCCGACATTCACAGTGACTTCGCCGATTCCCGAAATATCAATTTGCGTATTCTGAACATCAAGTCCCAGTTGCAGTGGCTCAATCGTCAGATCCGCAGGATCGACTTCCACCTGATCCCCTGCCAGTGACTCGAATTTAATACGTGCCAGCAGGGCATAACCGGTTCCACCAACATTCGCTGCTGATGTGCTGCCTCCCAGATTGCGGACCACGCCGGTGGCATCGTCAATCACAGCCGTTCTGTTGAAGGTAAAGTTGGAACCAAATTCAACGGTAGTTGCCGTGAAGTAAGCACCATTATAGGCTATATCGGTCAGGACATCGGTGATGCCGAATCCACTGGCAGTATCAACCCAGACTTCAACCCAGAATGAATCCCATTCCTGCAGCCAGTCTGCATTACCAGGCAAAGCGGCTGTATGGCCATTACTGGAAACAGCGGTTTTCTGTTTCACAACGGAAATCTGAATATTCGTATTTTCATCAGCAATCGAAGAATCGCCGCCTGATCCAAACAGAGGTGCTGGAGGAGGAGACTGCAGTTCAATGGCACCAATATCGACCGTTGCTGTTCCACTCAAGTCTCCATCTGCAGGTCGAGCCTCGCCTCTCTGGTCCACAGTAGGAGCAGATCCATTCAGGCCGGCATCAATTGCCTGGCTGCCAAACAGCAGTGAATGGGTTCTGGTAGGACCACCATTGTCCAGCAGGATTCCCAGTTTCGGATCAACGGGTGCTGCCAGGGTACCAATAATGTTTCCATTCTCGCCATTGGTCAGTCCGGTTGCTGCCCCGATATCGCCGATCAGGTTATTAAAGCTGGTTAATGTGACATAGTCGCCACCCAGGTCAGGATTTCCAAGGAAGCCGATATTTCCGGCAACGATGGTGTTTGTCAAAGTTACCGTTGCACTCGCATTGACAGCGGAATCATTCGAAATGCCCCCGCCACTCTGATCTGCCGTATTCAGGGTCAATGTATTGTTCAACAGGCTTAACGTCCCCGTATTGAAGATCGCTCCACCACGAGATCCCGCATGGTTTTCAGAGTAGGTGACGTTGGTCGAAGTGATTGTGCCTTCGTTGTAGATCGCACCGCCACGGCTTCCCGCGTCATTCAGATAGAAGAGTGACTGCGAAACATCAAAGCTGGCACCGCTGGCAACATACACGGCTCCCGCACGTCCATCCGAAGAGTTACCAGAGAAGGTGGTCCGTTCTACTGTTGCAGTATCTGTATACTGATAGAGGGCTCCCCCCTGGAAACCGGCATGGTTATTCAGGAACTGGGCATCGGTAATATCCAGATCCCCGGCACTGACGATCGCTCCCCCCAGGAAGTCAGCATTGTTACCCTGGAAGATAACCTGATTGAGGGTTGTATCGCCCTCGGCAAAAATGGCACCGCCATCATCAGCATCACCGTTAATCAACGACATATTTGACAGGCTCAGCGAGACCCCGCCTCCAGTATGGAAGATACGATCGAGATTATCAGCATCAATGATCGTCGTTCCGGAACCCTGTCCAAAGATATTCAATTCGTCGAGAATATCAAAGTCACCGGACGCGTTATTATTTTCATTCGTACCGGCGATATCCATATCATAGGTGCCAGGTAACAGGATGATATTATCAATACCTGGATTTGCATTGGCCTGATTTATGGCTTCACGCAGTGAGGTGACAGTATCACCAGCATCAACGACATCGTCTAACGTGTCGACGACGATTCCATTGTCAACAATCGTCCCGACTCCAACTCCATCTAGAATATTAGCATTCAAGGCATTGCTAAGCTCGACGTAGAATGTTTCAACCCCTTCGTTCACCATATCGTTATTCACGGTAACACTAAAGGTCTCACTTAACTGACCAGAAGCAAACGTCACATGCAATTGCTTATAGTCATAATCCCCATCAGCGAGCGTTGCCCCTCCAACCAGAGGACCGTCCAGAGTTTCGATATCGAACTCAACGATATCACTGGAGCCCTGAGACAAAGAAACAGTGAATGTAAAGGTTGTGGTAGGGCCGCCATCATAATCTTCTGTCAGTGTTACATCACTGATGGATAATAATGCCTTGTCGTCGTTCCGGATTTCTCCTTCAGCAAGCATATCGGTTTCATTGACGGTAATGCTTCCTCCCACCTGCACATTCGAAAGTGTGACATCGAAGATTTCATCGTTCTCAATCACAGAATCACCAATGATCTGCACAGAAACTGTCTTGGTCGTCTCACCGGGATTGAATGTAATGGTTTGAGTCGATGCGATGAAATCATTCGCATCTGCAAAATTAAGACCAGCCCCTGAAATCAGCGATGCCACATCAACTTCGACAATCTCAGTCAGCGGATTCGAGAGTGATACGGTAAAGTTCATGTTGGTATTGACGCCCTGAGGACCTTCTTCAACGAATGCATCGCTGATTGTGAGGTTTGCTTCGTCGTTCTGAATAGTCCCTATAGATTGAGCATTTCCGATAATCGCTCCGGCAGAATTAAACAGATTGACGAAGAAGGTCTCATGATCTTCCACCGTGGTATCGCCGTTGACAACTACTTCAATAATCTGGGTGGTCTCACCAGGAGAGAATGTGACTCTGCCTGTCGTGAATGCGTAATCAACGCCTGCCGTCGCTGTACCATTGGAAGTTTCATAATCAACGGTCACTTCATCCACATTCGCATTGGACAGGGATACGACAATCTGGAACACGGTTGTGCCGGAATTGGTTTCGAGCTGGCTGACGTCAGAGATACTGATTGTCGGCGTAACGATTTCAAAGGCACCAATGTCGCTGGTAGTATCGGTGGGCCGTGTGGCACCACGCTGGTCAATGGAGACGCCATCGGTATTGTCGCCGGCATCAATCGCCCGGCTGCCTGCCAGTAACGCATGCGTCTGAGTCGGGCCGCCATTATCCTGCAGAATGCTGAGAGCAGGATCGATGCGTTGCGCATTCGTTCCCACGATATCTCCGTTGAAACCGTCAATCACTCCGGTTGCTGACGTTCCGGTTCCAATCAGGTTATGTCCCAGCGAAGTAATTGTACCCGCCAGGTCAAATCCGCCGACCAGAGCATTGTTGCCAGCCACGATTGTATTCCTGATACTCACACTGGCGGTATCTGCGACAGAATAAATACCGCCGCCAGTCCCTTCAGTAAAGTTATCGTAAATCGTGGTATTGTTGACGGTCATGTCGCCGGTGTTATGAATCGCACCCCCTTCTTTGCCGGCTTCGTTGCCGGAGAAGGTCACATTGGAAATATCGATGGTGGCTTCATTCAATAAACCACCACCACGCGTACCGGCGAAGTTATTCGAAATGGTACTGTTGGAAATCGTCACGTTACCGACGCCATCCACTGTTGGGGGCTGGCCAGTCACCATCACTGTATACTGCCCCAGGCTTCCGTAATCTGAGTAACCCGTTCCCGAAACGCTACCTTCACCTGTCCCTTCGATGGACACGAAGTAGGTGCCGGCTGCCAGTCCGGTGAAAGACGCATTGAGAGCACCAGTTGGATTGCTCGTTTGAATCTGCGCTCCACTGGAATCGTATAATATCGCAAGAATGTCGAGGTTGGGGCTCTCGAAGAATGGATCGATGGTGACATTACCCCCCGTGGTTGTGAACTGGAAATAGTCCACATCCGTGTTTCGCTCGACGATTCCGGAAGCCATGCCACCGGTGACATTTGACGCGGTGCCAGTGCTGTTACCATGATCATCGAGCCGATAACCAAATCCGTTCTGGGTTGTGATGATATTCAGATCGTCTTCGTTGTTGTCGGCGTCGGCGTATTCACCACTGCTCCACTGGACCAGATCCTGATTATAACCAACCCCCATGATCGGTGCCCAGCCCGTTGGACCGCCGCCATGACCCGCGTAGTATTCCTCGGTTGACGTACCATCATGAACCAGTCCCAGCGTGTGTCCCACTTCGTGACTGACCGCTTCGGCAACACCAATCAGACTTGTGTTAAATACGTAGGTTGGTGTGTCGAGGTTGTCGTTGAACGAACCGACATATGCTACACCCCCGGCAAGGTTGTACCAGGTGTTCTCACCAATAACGACACGTATGCCCCAGCGGGAATCCGAGGCATCGGTCCTGATCAGATCGCTGACTGGCGGCGCCGCGGTTGTAACATTGATATTAAACGGAGCAAAGTCCTCAGCGACCCGCAGCCAGGTGCGTTGAATCACTTCGATTTCGGCCAGGCTGAATGACCCGACGTTGCCGTCAGTATCATAAGCAGGAGTGACAATGGTACCGAATGCGGTGTTCCACTGTGTGCCGGTTGTCGTGTGGCCATCGAAATCGAGATAAATCGTGTGGCTGGCCCCGGGCAGCGAACTCAGGTTGAACGTGTCGCCGACTGGAAATGGTGGAGCTTCACTCAGGAGGGCAGCTTCCTGGCCATCGTTTTCATATTTGGGAATAGCATGTTCTACATACTCTTCTACTACCACGACCTCACCCTGATACTGAGCTCCCGTGGAAGAAGATGCGTTCCCTTCACCATTCCCCACAGCCGCTTCATTCGAAGTGAAGACACCACCACCGGCAACCGTCGCTGTATTGTTGTCGATTGTGGTGTCGATAATTTCCAGCGTTCCTCCTGTGGAGTTGAAGATACCGCCACCATTTTCAGCATTGTTGCCTTCAATCGTGGTCAAGCTGATGGTCGCAGTTCCCGCATCACTGTTATAAATGGCTCCCCCGTCAGCAATCGCGGTATTGGTATGGAACCAGCTGTCCGTCATGGTGACAATCCCATTGTTGAACAGGGCACCGCCACGATTGGCGAGACTGTTCTCAATCGTCACATCTTCCAGTGTCAGGTTACCAAAGTTCAGAATCGCACCACCGTCTTCCACGCGCGTCACATTTCCATTGACCAGCGTTACGCCGCGAATGGAAACATTGATGTTCGCGAAGATATGGAAGATACGGTCCAGAAAGTCGGCATCGATAAAGGTGCGATCCGATCCCGCACCGATAATGGTCAAGTCGTCGGTAATGTCCAGGTCGCCTAACAGGGAGCCGTTTTCACCCAGGCCGAACAGAGACAGCGTATAAGTGCCGGTTCCCAAGAGAATGGTGTCGGCTCCAACACGTGCGTTGGCTTCAATAATTGCGGCACGCAGAGTACTGCGACCCTGAGCATCGACACTGACTCCATCGCCGGGTACTGCATCGACTGAGTCTGCAAAACTGGTGACAATGTAACCAGATTCGAATGCCCCGATATCCACAACCAGCGATCCATTTCCGTCACCATCGAACAGACGGGCGAAACCGCGTTGATCGTCTGTGGGTGCGTAGAAGTTGTTACCGGCATCACGCGCCAGGCTTCCCCCCAGCAGTTCGTGGGTGAAAGTCGCACCGCCATTATCCTGCAACGCTCCCAGTCCTGCACTGACAGGTGTTCCAAATGTACCGACCTGGTCAGCCTGAACGTTGTTTGTGAAGCCAGTTGAAACACCTTGCACACCAATCAGGTTGTTTCCTCGAGAGTGAAAAGCCCCCGTCACATCGGGACCAGGCGATGTTGCACTATTACCGGCAATGATCGTATTTGCCACGCTGACAAATCCATCCGTGTCATTGAAAATACCACCGCCGGTCGTTGCCGCGTTGCCGAAGACAGTCGCGTTGGTGATTTCCATCGTACCTTCATCACTGTTATAAATCCCGGCACCATTAAGAGCTTCGTTCCCTGAAATGGTGGCATTCACAATATTGGCAAGTACCAGCGAGTTATTATACAACCCGCCGCCATTATTGGTCGCGACGTTATTGGAAACGGTGCTGTTGACCAGGTTCAACTGAGCGATGTCTTCATTGAAAATACCGGCTCCAGACTGAGCGAGGTTTCCATCAACGGTAGTTCGCTCTACGTTGACAGTAGCTTCTGCCGTATTGAAGATACCACCACCATTTAAGCTGGCCGTGTTGTTCAACAGATCGGAAAGATCCAGGTTGATGACTCCCAGCTCCTGGTTATAGATGGCACCACCGGAGACAGCTTCGTTGTTAATGAAGGAGGTATTAAAGAGAGTTACCGCACCCTCTTCCTGATCATTGAACAGGCCGCCACCATTTCTGACAGCTTCACTGTCACGAATGATTGTTCCGTTCAATGACAGGCTGACGCCGAAGTTGGCAATCGCCCCCCCATCGCGGTCTGCGGAGTTATCATCAAACATACCACCGGTGATCGTGACCTCTCCTGCGGAAGCGTTATACAGACCACCGCCGTCAAAAGCAGCGGTATTCAGCAGGACGGAAACCTGATTCAATGAGACCTCACCCTCATCGTTATAGATACCACCACCATCCTGGGTCGCCGTATTTCCAGATACCGTGGTCCGGACGATCGTCAGCGAAGCGGCTTCTTCGTTGAAGATACCACCCCCCTGGTCAGCCGTATTGTTATTCACTTTACTGTCAGTGATCGTCATGCTTGCCAGATCATTGTTGTAGATACCGCCACCGTCTTCAGTAGACGTATTTCCGGAAACCGAACTGCGGAGAATATCGACAGTCGCCTGCAGGTCGTTGAAGATACCACCACCATCGCTGGAAGCGATATTGCCGGAGATCTCAGAATCCACAATGGAAATGACTGACTGATCGTTATTGAAGATACCACCACCGTCGACGGCACTGTTATTGGTGACATCGCTATTGGTCAGAATCAGGGTCCCCTGCAGACCAAGCTGGCCGTTCAGAATACCACCACCGTCGATTTCAGCGGCATTGCCGTCTACCAGTGAGTTGACGAGTGTCAGCGTACCCACGTTGCGGATACCACCACCGCTTCCGCCGATCACATTACCACCGGTAATCTTGACACCCTGCAGGGTGAGGTCAGCACCAGAGAAGATATCAAAGACACGGTCACGTTCATCCGTGAGGCTGGCTGCATTGATAATTGTCTGCCCGCTTCCCGCACCGAGAATCGTCAGGCTGCCTGTTGTATCGGTAATATCCAGGTCACCCGTCAGAGATGAGTTTTCATCGGAACCAAGTAAAGTCAGGTCATAGACACCTGCCCCCAGAATAATAACGGAATCACCTGCCAGGGCATTCGCTTCCATGATTGCGGCACGTAAGGTGATATTCCCGTTGGCATCCGCGACAATGCCATCACCGGGATTGATATCTACGGTATCTTCGGTGCTGTTCACAAAGAATGTACCAAATTCGACAGCCCCGATATCAACGTTCGTTCCCAGGATACGGCTTGAGCCCCGCTGTTCCTGAGCAGCAGTATTGATATTGATCCCGGAATCGATGGCGATACTGCCCAGCAGCAACGCGTGGGTAAGGGTGGGACCACCATTGTCGGCCAGATTGAAATCCAGCACAGGTGTGGGGTCTGCCACATCTATGATATCGCCAGCTCCAAAACCGGTTGCCGACCCAACCAGGCCGGTCAGGTTGCCTCCCAGACTGCTGTAGTTTCCATCCAGTTCCGGATTGGTGGTCGCTGTGTTTCCAATAATCAGGTTATTCTGAATTACAGCTGTTCCGCTGTTGGAAACGGCACCACCGGTTGTCCCGGCATCGTTCAATGTCATCGTGTTGTTGGTAGCATTCAATGTCGCTGTATTGCGGATCGCTCCACCACTTCGATCAGAAGAGTTCCCTGAGAAGGTCGAGTTCGAAACAGTCACGGTTCCGATGCCCGCATTGAACAACGCACCACCATCACGGGCTGTGGTATTTCCACTGATTGTGCTGCGTGAGATTTGCATGGTTCCCGTATTTCGCAAACCACCACCGCCGCCGCCCGCTGTATTATTGGAAATCGTACTGTCAACGATGACGATCAACCCGGTGTTATTGATACCACCGGCACTGTCTTCTGCTACGTTTCCTGTGACTTCTACGTTCGTTAAAGTGGTCGTGCCACTATTGCGGATACCGGCACCATCGTCGCTGCCTGTCAGTTTACCATTTTGAATGGTCAGGTTTTCCAGATTCAAGGTGACGCCGGCAAAGATCTGGAAGATACGATCCAGTTCTGCACCATCGATGATGGTGACTCCCACACCCTGACCACGAATCGTCAGGTTGTCGCGAATATCCAGGTCGCCAGTGGCAGACTGATCTTCGTCGATGCCCCCGATACCCAGAAAATAGGTACCTGCTGCCAGTTCAATCACGTTTGAACCAAGCAGCGCATTCGCTTCCTGAATTGCTGCACGCAATGTTTCAGTTCCTGAAGTACCATCTCCGACGATACCGTCACCGGCAGTCGTATCCACTCCGTCTGAGAAGACAGGGGTTCCACCAGTTAAATCAATGGTAGAGCTATTTACCCAGGAATGGGAAACATTGGCCAAAAGTGGATTACCGCCACCTGTAATTCCGGAACCTGCAGCAACCAGTGTCAGCTCGTAAGTACCAGCCACCTGGGTAACGTAAGTTAAATCAAGGGAATACGAAGAAGCAGGCCCCACGCCAGGAGTCAGTGTGACGCCGGCTGCTACCAGATCGATGGCCTGTCCATTGAGCATCAGTCGGAAATCATTGACTGTGACTCCGCTCACATTCACAGGATTGATTCCATCATCAAAACTAATCGATACCTGACCCGCATTGGTCAGAATCGTCGGCGGAATATCTTCAATCGAGGCCCCCAGCACAGGATCACCAATTCGCCATGTATCAGTGGCACCTGCCTTGAAGACGTTTCCGGCTAGATCTTCAATCGTACCAGTGTTGCCAAGCAGATTCAGGGTATACAGCCCATCGCCGTAAGTCGGAATCAAAGAGCTCAGGTTAAGGGTATAAAATGATCCTGAACCGGTCAGCGAACCTACGGGGATATCAATAGTTTGCGGACCGCTGCCATCATCAAAAATCAACTCGAAGTTGGTATAAAAACTGACAGGGACACTACCGTCATCGTCGAAGAGGCCAGTGACAGGTTCAGAGAAGTTGATCAAGACTTCAATATCCGTTGTCCCTGCATCTAATGCAGAACCATCCGGTGACACGTCCTGAATTCCGGCAGTAGGAGCAGTAAAATCGGTTCCGTTATTCCATTTCGCATCAGTAGAACTGGCGGCTGTATTGCCTGAGGCGTCGGTAACTTCCGACTCTCCTGACAGGAACACAAGTGTATAAACGCCGTTCAAGCCGGTCAGAGCAGAATCAAGATTGACCGTATAATTCAAATCCCCCGGTGATCCGTCAACACTCAATACTCCTCCCGTAACGAGAGTACCATTTCTGTATAGCTCAAAATCAGAGACATCCACACCGGTGACTGCTTCCTGGAAAGTAAAATCCACACTGTCGACATCGCCATCGCTCACAGACTGAAAGGACCCCGTGGGTGACAGGGTATCATTCACCCAGGTTTCACTGCCTGTCGCAGTCAGGGCATTCCCTGCGGAATCGATAATAGACGAGGAAGCAGCCGTATTGATCGACAGGGTATATGTTCCAGACAGGCTGGTCACCTTACTGAGGTCCAGTACAAACTGGCTGCCTGTGACCTGTGTCAAAGTCGCAGGAGTCGAAGACAGATTCCCACCGACGACGCCCGTAACATTAACCCCGTCGCGCGTCAGAACGAAATCACTCAGATCAACGCCGGTCACATCTTCCGAGAAGTTGACAATCAACTCACCCACCGCCGCACTGCGGGGATCAGGAGAGACATTCTCAATCTCGACCGTCGGAGCATACGTATCAATGGTAAACCGCTCGACATCACCGAACATCAGGTAGTTACTGGGAGTATTGCCAGATATGGGAGAAAATGGGTCAATATACTTGGCATCCGAGATTGTATTATTATTAACTAATCGTAACTCGTACTCGCCATCTCCTTCAGCTCCGAGAATCGAATCGATATTCAGCCTGAAAGTCCGGAGATCCATCTGCGTGAGCATACCGGAGGTTAACTGGCTGGTGATATCGATATTATTACGGAACAGGGTAAAGTCGTTAATATCGACTCCCGCCACATCTTCGGTAAACGAAATGATGAAATCACCGACATTCGTATCATCAGTCGGATCAGTCGCAGCAACCGAAATATCGGCCGTCAGGAAGGTAAACGTTTCAGGCTTTAAAAAGGTGTCTTCATCAGGAGTCCAGATATCCCAGTTGTAGCTTAATTCTCCTGGAACTGGACTCGCGTATCTGATTTCGTCAAAAAATGAATCCCCTTCTTGAAATCCACCGGAGCCAAAGGTTGAACCATTAACACCATCAAAGCCCTGGGCAATTCGGAAGGTACTGACTCCCATTCCGTCATACAGGAATGAATCACGCCTTATTGGTCCATTATTGATATTGCTTACAGACCAGGTGCCGCCGAATAAATAGTCTCCCAGATCAACCCCTTCTGTGCTGTTCAACACAAAACTGGTAGTACTGACTACCGTAATAGTAAATACCCCATTTAATGCACTCAAGCTGTTGTTATAAAACCCAACTTCATCTGTATAAGCACCAGTAATTTCAACTGTTACACCGCTGATTAAATTATGTGGAGCATCGGTAGTAACTATAATAGGTTCCCCTGGGAAATCGATCCTTGCATCAAGAACACCTCCCGTGAGCGGTCCCAAGTTAGGTCCGGACGATGGATTTAAATTGGTTCGCGACGCCACACGTTGAGCATTTCGCCTTCTATCTGAAGAAGTGGTAGGAAATGGTCCATCGGGATTAGGCGGAGCGGTTCCATTCGCCACTCGCGATTTAAACTCCGGCTCGTCGGTATCATAATAGGCTCCCAAGTTGACCACGTTGATACCGTTACCGGTATTTTCCTCGAATACGAGGTTCAGTTTCGCGAGTGGATCACGTCGGTAGGGACTTAAAACCCGGAAGGCAGGAGTGGCACCACTGTCCCAGTTATCTTGTGTAATCGGAGGATCAACGGTCGATGTGAACGATTCAACATAGAAGTCTTCGCCATAGTTACCCTCGAATTCATTGTTGGTCACAGAAACATTCGAACGACCATTCGCTTCATCACCACTCCCCTCAGCACCGACACTCACCCGCGAACCGGGAGTCTGTCCCCAGTAGTCATACTGAGAAGCCATTGTCCCGATTCTTAAGATCAGACCAGTAGTGGTAAAATTGCTGCTGACGCCATTGTCCTGAATGTAGTTTCTGTCAATCTGAAGCACCATATCTGCATCTGATGTAGTGACATTCCCGGTCGCATCAAGAGCATCGGTGCTGTCGGCATCCTGATCCTGTCCTCGTGAGGCAGTTGTCACAACATAGAAACCTTCCAGGCCGTTAGACACAATGTGGTTTGCCCCGGCTTCGGTTCCATCTCCAAAAATGACATCCGAATTTGCCCGCTCTTCCGTCTGCAGGTCCACCCCACGGCCACCATTGTTATCAATAAAGTTCCCAATCGCAGTAACTGAAGTGACAGCATCAAATCGAGGAATGGTTCTGGTCACACCATCTTCCGTTACGGTAATAATATTCGCACTTAAGATTTCCAGTCCGTCTGACGTGTTTTCTGTAATCGTATTCCCCCGGATGAACGATGTCTGCCCATTCGAGTTGATATCGATCCCTTTTCCGTCGTTAAACGCGATCAGGTTGTTATCAATCGAAGAAAACAGACCGCTTCCGGCAAATGTATAGCTCCCCCCGGAAAGATCTATCCCTCCTGTTGAGTTAGCCAGAATCGAGTTATTGGCAATTTTCACACGACCATCTACCGGGTCCAGTAGTGCGGAGATCTGGATACCATCCCGTCCATTCGCCTCAATTAGATTACCACGATCTGCTCCAGTCACGGGATCTACACCGTCCAGACCAATAAACAGCATGTCGCGATTTCCCAGGCGGCCGGTTATCAGGACACCATGGCGAGAGTTATTGCTGATATTATTCTGTACCCAGGTACCAGCTACATCACGGCGGTCAGTTCCATCATAGCTGGTACTACGAGTAGTAGATTCGATACCATTAAAGCCATTCAAAGTGAGTTGATTGTTAATGATATCGACCAGCATTGTGGCGTCCGCTTCGGCATGCAGAAAAATGCCGTCCCGACTGTTAGTTGAAATAGTATTATCTTTAATTTCAAAGTCGGATGTAGTTAGATTACCGTTCTGGGCCAGAATCTCGATACCATCACTGTTGGTCGTGATGATATTTTCGTAAATCAGAACAGCCCGTTCTTCACCCACGATAGGATCGACAATATCACGTCCCACGCGGGCATCATCTTCACGATGGAAATTCACACCATCGCCGATGTTATTGGCAATCACGTTATGGGAAATCTGGGTGCGGTCGATTATCGTTGATTCTTCAATATGAATCCCCACACCGTGACCGGCATTCCCCTGACCGGCGGTATTAGCGGCATCGGTACCAAGATAGTTACCATCAATGGTCAGGTCTCGCAGCTGGTTGAATGCTTCAAAGCTGACATCGGTACCAAACAGGTCGATATAGATGGCGTCCCCTGCATAAGGTGTAGAGGCATTGTTATCATTATTGGAACTGGTAATGGTATTTCCGGTAATGCTGACATCGCCCGTGGCGGTGTCCTGCATGGCAACGGCCACACCAGCACCACTGTTATCATCCATGGTGTTTCCATCCACGTTCAGGCTGAAATCAACACTCCACAGCGATGTGGGGTCAGCTGCAACCAGGTTGATACCAACCGCATTATTCGAGCTGATCGTATTTCCTGAGATGTCACCATAAAACGAAGTATACATCTCGAGGTCGATCTCGATACCGGCTCCCGTGTTTCCGGTAATCGTGTTGCCCCTGATTCCCCGCAGATACCCACCCACGGTCGTTGTTTTGACCGTCAGCAGGGCGCCCGTCAGATTGGTACCATCAACAAGGACCTGAGGTGTATTGATCGTTGCCAGAATGCCCGTGTATTCAATTTCAAAGCCGGTTAACGCATCGCCGCGAACCATCACATCGCCCGCGTTCAGATTCGGCAAAGCTACCAAAGCTGCGAGAATGGCAGCCGCATCTGCGTTATAGGCAATTGGGCCGGTTATGGCACCATCAAAAGTCAATGTGAAATCACCGGCTGTCGGAGTTCCGTTGACATTGATTTCCTGCACTTCGTTAATCGTCGTTCCTTCTGATACAGTCGTCACCGTCGGGACAACAATCAAAATGCCACTATCATCAATAGTTATTAAGTTACCGGGTGAAACTGCTCTAAAATCACCAATAAATTCGACATCAAAACCTCCAGTAACATTGAAGCCCCCCCCAGTCACTCTGACATTCCCGACACCGATGGTGTCCAGGCTCTCTAAAGCAGCCTGAATTTCAGCTGTAGTTGCATCATAGTCAAGGATGACGGGCCCGTTTGTACTCGCACCGAAATCCAGTGTATAGGTTCCGCCGCCTGCTGGATTAGGTATATCAACGTGTTGAATTTCATTGAAACCAATCCCCTCCTGAGTATTGCCGGTTACAATGTTCTGCACATCGGTCGTCAAGGGTGTCACATCCCCCAGAATAGGATTAATTGTTGTGAGGTCAAAATCTCCTACCTGTGTGGACGGCACAATGTCCAGATCAAACACATTCGCCACCAATAAGGGGATATTCAATTCCGCTAAGTCGCCCTGAAATTCAATCACAAAACCATTGGTATAATTTCCTGTAACAAGAAAGTCATTTGGCCCTGTCGAAATCGCCAATGCTTCCAGAGCGGCATCAATGTTTGCCGCCATAGTAGTGGGATTGGAACTGATCGTAATGCCCTGGGTGGTTTCTCCCTGGAACGTAATAGTAAATGCTGCACCTGCAGGGTTATTAGTTAAAGATCCATTCGCAGCAATATTGAATGGAAATGCTCCTTGTGCATTTTCAAAATCGAGTGTCTGTTCTTCGTTTGTATCACCGTCCCCCTGGACCGTATTGCTAATCACAACATTAAATTTGAGAGCATCAGCATTGATGCTTACCTGGGGAACATCAACATTTGCCAGTGAGCCTGAATCCGAAAAAATGATATCATACCCATTGCCGCTGGGAGTGACATTTACTGGAGAACCACCGTAACCCTGAGTATTAGCAATTGAGTTCAATGCAGCTGCTATGGTAGCTGCATTGCCGGTGGTTGGAATCGCAACGGTATAACTGAACTGCTGAGTTACCCCTAGAAAAGTTAATTCCCATGTCCCGAAAGTCGGATTATTAGCACCGAGCATGGACAGATGCTGGTACTCATTGTAATCAACTACAAATCCGTTAGCAAAATCACCCGTAACAAAGAAGTCACCTTCTACACCTGTCTTCGAAGTGGCGGAGGTAAGCGCTTCTAATGCAGCTTCAATATTAGCTGCAGTAATTAAAGGATCTGGATCTATGGTGATCAATCCGGTGGTTTCTCCCTGATAGTTCAGAGTAAAAGTACCACTCGTCGGGATTTCTAAAGTAGATGTTCCCGTTTCATCGATACTGACGAATGTCAAAATCTGTGGAGCTGGTTTATTAGGATTGGGACCAACTGGGCCTAATTCGACATTCACAAACAGATTTAATCCGACCGCATCGATAGAAACTGGTGGGACATTCAAATCATGCATGGTCCCTGTAAATTCGATATCGAATCCGCCAGCAACTGCAGTAACCACTACAGGACTGCCTGTAAATGGGTTGCTGCCCGTGGGATCAATATAGATGTTGGCCAATTGGTTTAAACGAGTCGTAAGGTCAGTCGCATTCAGTTCCGTGTAGGATAAATCTAGAGATTGACCTAAAAAGTTCAGGGTAAAATAGCCAAATGAGGGAGTACCTGTGACTTCCAGGTGTTGGATTTCATTTTGATTCCCGGAGGTATTTTGAGTAATCGTCACACCGGCGGGAGTGCTGTTGAACCCACTGACATCCACGGTCAGCGGATTTATGTTGACGCCACCTGCGGCATTGACAAATTCAATTTCATAGCCGTCCTGGAAGTTACCATTGACCAGAATGTCGCCAACACCTATTTCACCGAAAGCGGCAACCATAGCTGCTTTGACCTGTGAAGCGGTCGCAGTCGCCAGAATTCCAGCCGTCGTCTGAGTAACACCGTTCCCTCCCGTATAGGAGATCGTGAAGTCCCCCCCGGTGGGAATGCCTGCAAAAGAGATTAACTGGACTTCGTTCCTTGGTGCAGCGAAATCAATTTTGTCTGTGGAACCGGGAACACCATCATAGGCGGGCACGCCTGGTGCTGCGTCGGTTGGTGTGGGATTGGTTGTTGACGGTGTGAAGAAGATACCGTGTCCGGTGTTGTTGGCAATGATGTTATCGGAAACGTCACCACTTAAGTCGCCGTCCGTCTGATCGAAGACGATCCCGTGTCCGCTGTTGGAGGTAATTGAGTTGCCGGTAATTGAGACAAACTGATCGACATTGGTCAAATCAAGGCTGATACCGGCACCAGTCGTATTTCCGGTAATGATATTCGAATGTATGAACAACTCGGTCAGCAGCGCAGCGCCGCCGGCGGCTGTATCATCGACGGAGATGCTTACCCCTTCGATGCTGTTGTTGTTGGTCAACCGCAGTTCTTCTGCAATTGAGTCGACGATGTTGACGCTCACACCGTCATTACCCGAACTTCCGGCAATCGTGTTATCCGCCAGGGTCGTGTGTCGGAGTGTAGAACCGTTGGTTACATCAATCGAGACGCCATCAATGGAAGAACGTCTGATCGACGTTTCTTCGATGGTCGAATTGCTCATCGCCACGGTCATACCTGCACCGGACTGTCCGGTAAGCGTCGAATCGACGATATTGAATTCATTGAGAATGACATTGGTCAGGTCAACGTTGAAAGCATTTCCGATACCACCCGTAATCGTGGAACTGTCAATCGCGATCGTGTCCACCAGCAGATTCGACAATTCAATATCAATACCTGTCCCCGCGGCAGCGTTGACAGAGACATTATCAAACAGAATCGAAAAAGGATCGTTGAAAGTCAGATTGTCGAGATCAATCGAAACGGAAGCTCCTGAACTCGCATCAATGGTCAGGTCTTCAAAGATGATCGATTCATAATTGGAGACGCCGTCGGCATCCGGATCCAATACTGAATTATCAATCGTCATACCCAAACCGGCCGTGATCTGATTGATAATGAGCGACGTCAGAAGAGTTCGATCTTCGAGTTGCTCGATGGCGATGCGGCGTTGAACCTTCTGGCGGACGGAGGAAGGAACACTTCTAAGCTGAAGTCTGCGACGAGGATTTAAAGTTGCCTTGCGGCTTTTTTCGAACGCAACTCGCATCGACTCAACCCAAGATGTCAGTAACATCTGCTGTCTCCCATAAACTCTAATTTGCCATGGCATTTTACTGAAAATCGAGCAGGAATTCACACCCCGCTTCGCACATTTCAGAACAAACTTCAATGCCAATCTGTTGTATTGTTAGTTGTCAATTGATTGATTCAGCTCAATGAATTCTGGCGGAGGCACACACAATCAAAACATTCGTATACCTGCAGCGACCATGTAAAACCTGACTGTCTACAGAATTCCAGCCTTTGATGCTAAAAACCCGTCTGAACCGATGTCAAAGAAAATTGCACAAAATAGGTAAATTATAACTGGTGATATTCCACTTATAACAATCATGCAAGCCCTTTGAGAATTCCGTTCACGATAATTTCCTGACGGTCGTTGCCCTGACGGAAACTGGTGCTCTTTCCCGGGGCAACCCGAAATTCTCACTTAACTGACGAATGGCATTCTGAAAACTAACGATGATTGACTTTCTCTCTGCAGCATTTCCCAATATTTTTTTGTAATCATAACTATAATATTTTTCTATACTTAGGATCCTGTCTGTACAGGATTCCCTTCAAAATTCACTGATTTTGGCCACGAATCCCACTATACGTTTGAATCTTTTCCGGCGAAATCTCGTACTGTTTTTTCAAGATATACCGTTTTTAATGGTCTTTGTGGTCGAAGCAAGCCGATCAATTATGACAGCGGGTTATCTACAGAACCCCCGCGGCCTCTGTACTTATGGACAAAAAAAGCTCTGAGATCACAAATTGTGCTTTGTCGGAGAGGTTAGTTTTTAATTAGCATCTTTCGGTCGGCTGAATTAGTGAGATTCTACCTGGATCGAAATGGAGAGATTAAGCTATGAGAACGAACGGATTCGTTGGCTTGATGATTGCGGGAATCTGCTGTTTTTCAACGCAGATACTTTATTCTCAGTCAGATTTCCCAGTCGAACCATCAAATGAATCTGAAGGGGTCTTCAGAATTTCAAATACTTCGGACTATGATGGGCCTGCAGTCGACGCCGTCTCTTTCGCGCCGTCTTCTCCGCGAACATCAGATATCTCCCCGATTGCCATGCCAGAGGGCGGGCAGTACACGTCAACCGAATATTACGGCGGCGGTGTCGGTGGTGGAGAATACTATGGTCCTTTCGAAGAATATCCCCAGGGCGACTGGGTCGAAGATCCGTACCTGGAAGACACCACCTATCAACGGCTGGGACTGGTTGCCGGTGCTGCAGCAGTGTTTGTCAAACCGGGATTTGATACAGACACCGCATTTCTGACTGAAGATCAGACAGGCCCAAATACGGTCACCACTTCCAATGATTTTCCTTACAACTATCAGTCTGCACCCCGCATTAACCTGGGCGTGATTGATAACGAAGGACTCAGTGCGCAAGTTCGCTGGTTCCAGTTTGAAGATGACTCCTCTAACGGTGCCACTGCGGGAGAAAACTTCATCTTTTTCAATGGCATGCCCACCAAAACCGCCACCGGGGGTATCGCCGCTGGTGGTCAGGCAGGCGATTTCATCCAGACATCCAGCAACATCAAGCTCTATACCATTGATGTGGATTTGAGCCAGGAACTGAATTTTGAACGCTGGCAGACGACGTTCGGCGGTGGTTACCGTCACGCTTCTGTGAGCCAGCAATACAGTGCCGTTGGTACCGCCAGTGGTGCTGCTGTCTCATCCAACGCCGGACACCGGTTCGACGGTAATGGTATCGTTGTGTTTGGTGAAGCACGCCGTCCCCTGGGATTGTTCGACCGTCGCACCAAAGGCACTTCCAGCCTGTCTTTTATCACCAGTGCAAAATATGCCGCACTCTGGGGTAATTCCAAGTACGCTGCTGAAGACCAGACACCAGGTCCCATCGCTGCCACCGCGCAGACTACTTCCAAGAAATCATTAAGTATTACAGAAGTCCAAATCGGTATGCAGGCAGATTTTGTGCTGCAGACCGGAGCCCTGGTCTGGGTACGAGCCGCCTGGGATGGCATGTGGTGGAGTGGTGCCGGATCAGCTGCCAGCGAATCGGGTGACCTGAGCCTGCTCGGTGGATCGATCACACTGGGAATGGACTGGTAATCCAGCCCCGGAAATTTCAAACGAAAAAATAGCAAGCAACGAAAACAGCCCTGTCGGCGAGATACTGACAGGGCTGTTTTTTATTTCAGGCGAGAGCCTACTTTTCCGGAGGCGCTTCCAGAGTTTTGATGAATTCCAGCAGGTCAGCCATCTGCTGTGGGCTGATCTCTTTTTCCAGACCATTGGGCATCAGAGAAACTCCATTGGACAGCAGCGTATCAATGTTGTTCCTTAAGATGATGTCTTCCTTGCCTTCGGCACGGCGAATGGTGTAGCTGGTCGCTGTTTCAGCGGCAATGATGCCTGTGTACAACTTCCCCTGCTCCGTCACAATCGTGTAGGCATTGTAGTTCGACTGTGCCTCACGACTCGGATCGAGGATCGCAATCAACAGGTCGTTATCAGACTTGTTTTTCGTCGTCGCCAGGTTGGGACCGACGTTATGTCCCTGGTCTCCCACCTTGTGACAGGCAGCACAATTCTTCATATAGACCTGCTTCCCGTTGGAAACGTCTCCTTTCAGCTCCAGAGCGGTTTCATAACTGCGGACGATCTTGGCACGATCGCTGTTGACTTCGCTTCCCACCACCTTCTGGGCCCGCTGGCGAATCCCCTTGTCCGGATGATTCGTCAGCAGATCTTTTTTGTCCCGTGAGAGCTCATTCAGCTTGACCTGCTTATCCTGGATCGCCTTCAGCAGCCGGTCAATCCGCGCGGACGATCCCAGCATGGCATCAACGACATCGGCTCGAACAGCCGGACTGAATGCAGACCAGTTTTCCAGCAGCGCCCCGCTGACATCCGGGTGGTCCATCCGCGATAACGCTTCGACTGCAGCAAGTTGAATTTTCGGTGACGACCGGGGATTCAACACCTCAGCCAGCACGTCTCCAGAAACACTGAAATCGAAGAAACCAAGCAGGCGAATGGCGGCGACCCTCTCGGCGACCGGTTTCTCTTCCTCAGTGACCATCTCAACCGCATCGGCAATGGTTTTATCAAAACGCTGTTTGACAGCAGGGTCCAGATTCGCATCTTTCAGCAGCGTGGCCAGTGAGGCACCACGGCGAC
>TARA_R100001132_G_scaffold27455_1_pt1 | contig 39928 bp, 39 predicted proteins | sample TARA_R100001132 | Tara Oceans TARA_R100001132 (sample SAMEA2621247) | marine metagenome | biome: marine biome (ENVO:00000447); feature: mesopelagic zone (ENVO:00000213); material: "saline water (ENVO:00002010), including plankton (ENVO:xxxxxxxx)" | depth 800 m | reverse complement strand
TTTCTTTTGCGGCGGTCGCATCCACCGCTGCGATGGGGCCAAACTGAGGGCCAGCATCAAATTCAGGGAGAATCGGTGCCGAGGGTGAGGTCGATTCTTTCTGAAAGGCTGTGGGGGACTCTGCAGTGCGTGTGAAAGGAGTCTCTGACAGATCAGGAGCATTCATTTCCGGTGATTCACGGAAGTCCAACCCTTTCACAGGTGAAAGGAGTTCCGCTTTTTCAACGGGTTCAAATTCGCTGGCGGCCGCTGATTCAAGATCGCCTGATGCAGGTTCCTCTGTGGCAGCAGTAAGTTTAATTTTGGAGAGCGGAGAATTCGAGTTGGGGGCAAACGGGGAATCGTCTTTAATCGATTTCTCTGCTTTCAGAGGGAGGGCATCGCGTGATGCCATTTCAGGAAACTCGGAGGGAACCTGATTCAAGGCATCGGAATCGGGTTCGCCGAGTGATGCTTCTGGTGTTGCCGGCTTCTGCTCTGAGTCCAGAACACTCAACTGACTCATCTGATGTTCCAGGCTACCGGACTGAATTCCCTTTTGTGCCTGAAGGAACATTAAAACGCCGAGACCTACAACTCCGGCGACCGCGACCAGTTTGATTGCTACATTCGACATGGGACTCCCTTCCCGATGAATAAGCTCATAAGTTCTGCAGAAATCAACGACTGGAATTCAGCATACTGCATGAAATCCAGTTAGTTTTCTACTACTTTGGATGCTGCAAAATGTGGTTTCCCTCACTGTCTGGAGTTAAACACCACAACATGCGGGGGTTTCATAGCAAAAATTACAATCCAGGGGAAGAGAATATTTGCGAAAATTTACGTATCTGCTTGCAAAAGATGATGATAGAGCTATTGATACGACATTCAGAAAACGCAGAGCTTATTCTGACTGGGGAGGTTCAGTATCAAAATCGAACCATTTCATGGCACTGCTCATTGGTTCGATGCGGAGAACGACATAGCCGTCCTGAAAAATGCGTACCGTCCCGGTTGACTCCGAAACGGCAATCGCGATTGCCCCGGTTTCTTTTGAGATGGCCGCTGCCGCCCAGTGCCGTGCTCCCAGGCCTTTGGAAAGGGTTAGCCCTTCTGCAGAGGCATTTAAAATTCGACCGGCCGACTGCACAACGCCATCGGAACTGATGATAAAGGCGCCGTCAATCTGAGCAAGCTCTTTCATGCTCTCTTTGACGCGCGGGTTGCTGACCAGGCGGTCTTTCTGCGAGTAGCCTTTGAAGGGATCATGAACCTGTTCGTGTGATGCGGCGATGACCTTCCGATGGTTACCAACTACGAACAAGGCACCCACAGGTTTGCCTTCACGCCCTTCGCGACCAATTTCTACAGCCAGGTCAACGACTGCCCGTAATGTCTGCAGAGGGACTTTGGTTTCCAGGCGTTGTAAATCTCGCGAAGTCAGCTTTGCCAGATGATCGGCCAGGCTGACAATGCTGAGTGAATCGGCGTGTTCCCGTTCAAATCCAGCATAAAGGGCAATGATTCGATCGCCGGAAGCCAGGATTTCATCTGCGATCGCTTCCAGGATGGCCTGGCTGATCTGTACCTGACGGGTTTGCGGTTCATGAATCAGGGGAACCAAAGCAATCCCGTCTTCCTGGGCAGCCCGTTGCACGTCAGGTTTATCTGAGGAAACAACCAGATGCAGTTTTCCCAGCGATTTGCTGATTTCGAGGAAGTCGTATGGAATGTCAGCTAACAGGAAGACAACTTCAATCTCACAATCACTGGCCAGTCGCTTGGCCGCTTTTAATAAGCTGGTCAATTGTGGAGAAAGCTCTACCCGTTTCATGTCCGGTCTCAATCGCAGCGCTGGTGGTTAATGACACAGTGATTTCGTTGCTCGTACCATTTCAGGTATTTGACCATTTATTAAGATAGCATTTACTGCATTAAGCGCGGTGTAAGAACACTGCAGGCAGGGAAACTGTACAGTCTGTGTTCACATGGGCATGAGACAGAGCTGATGGCTACGCGAAATGGTTGAATGCAAGGATTTACATACCTTTACGGCGATCTCTAAGTGTAAAATATTTATCGCCAGCGTCAACACACAACCCCTGATCGGCTCTTAAAAAAAAGGACGTTTTCCGGTTCCGGTCGAAAAACGTCATGCAGTGCGTCTCTTTCGATCACTTGGAGGCTGTATCAGCTGATTTCTGTGCCACCTCTGCCGGCTCGATCAGAGTCTCTACGACGCGAGATACGGCTCGCATCGCACCTTTCCCACCGAATACACCAACCTGGGCTTTGTCCAGAGAAACGTTCTGAGAAACAATCACCCCTTTCTCCAGATCAAGTTTGATGGTTCCTGCAGGGGTCTTCTGGATTAATTGCGCACTCGAATTCGGATCATTGAGCCGTTCCATGATTTTCGTTTTGAAGGTAATTACAGCGACCTGGTCCTGCACTGATTCCAGGGTAAAGACTCGACGGATCGGAACTTTCTTACGTAACGTTTTGTCAATTGAGATTTCCACTTTGTAGTTTTCGTTCCAGCTTTCGCCAATTTTCACTGACTGTTCCGGAAGGGGAATCAAAAAACCCAGATTGCGTGTCTGATCTTTGTCCGCGTGTTTGGCATTCTTCTTGTCAACTTCCTTGAAAATGGATCCGTTGGCATTTTTTTGCAGTTCCAGGACTGAGATCACTTCACCCACGGGGGAATACACAATGCGTGAGGGATTTCCGATCGTTTTGCGGATAGGACCATACTGGGCCAGATCTTTTTCCTGGGGATTGCTGCTGTCAAATGTTGCAGGAACCCCATCATTAAACTGCACACTCATCTGCACACGATCAATCATCGTTTCGAGAGTAGCGTTGCCTGATTCGTCGACAGCAACCACGCGATAGTGTTTCTGGGTTTGAGCCGAGTTGACTGTGGTTTCACGATTCTGGTTGAGTTGGACGGTGAACTGATTCTGTGCGTCGACTGAATAATGCACGAATTCACCGGGAGTGAATTTAAAGCGCAGGGAATAGGTCTTTGTGTCTTCTTCCGCGTGTAAGACAGATACTGGTGCCAGGGCCTGGCAGACGAAAATGGATACCACACACAACACAAAAGACCGCATCAGGGACTCCTTCCCTATTAAACTGGTTGATAAATCTCCTTAACCTGTGTGAAAGTTAGCAGATCCGCAAATTTATGGGGAGGGCATTTTTACGTTCAGGAGTAGAAATTCTGATAGAAAACCTTATTCTGCCCCATATTTGGGTTGTCCCCCCCAACCGAGCTTGCGATTGAGCCTTGAATAATAGTTGAATCCCGGGATCCGCGCCAGTTTGAATGTGACGGGAGCCCGGGTCAGTTCGAGCCGATCACCTGAGGAATAGGGAACTTTAATTTGTCCGTCAATGACCAGCATTGCCCCTTCAGGTACATTCGCAGCAGCCAGTGAATACAGGGCATTGGCATTATCAACCAGGGGACGATTAGAGGGGGTGTGTGGACAGATTGGTGTGATGACAAAGGCCTGCAGGTCCTGTTTTAAAATGGGACCGCCGGCAGACAGGCTGTGCGCAGTCGATCCCACGGGGGTGCTGATAATAAGTCCATCGCCACTGTAAGTAGTGACCAGTTCATTATCGATGGCTAATTCGACATCAATCATAGCCATCGCTCCGGCTGAACTGATCACGACTTCGTTTAAGCCCAGGTAAGAATTGACGGTTCCATTTGAGCGAAAGTGTTTGCACTCAAACATCAGGTGTTCGACAATACGATATTTTCGATCCAGCAACAGTGAGAAATTTTTGCAGAATCCCTCCGGTGTGAGGTCTGCCAGGAATCCCAGCCGCCCCAGATTGACACCAATCATCGGCAACTGCTTCAGTCGCATCTGTCGACAGGCACGAAGAATGGCACCGTCTCCTCCCAGGACGACCACCAGATCGGCTTCGGAGTCATCGGGAATAAAATCTTCAATCACCGATACGGAAGAAACATACACCGAAGTCTGTGCCTGAATATAATTGTGAATTTGCTCCCAGGCCGACTGGATATGCGAACTTTGATCACGCAGCAGAAACATCAGGTTGAGAGGCGATTCAGGCATTTCTTTCTTTCAGATCGTAACCAAAGCAGATTGAGTATAGTTATTTCTCAGGCATTATACGCATACCGGAATCAGTATCCAATCATGAGACTCTGCTTCTGAATGAAGGGATCGATGAAAATTCGGCAATACCGCACATTCAGGCCGACATCACCATACTGTGAATTTGATTTCAGATGAGCTAGGATGGAACAAACCCCTCAGTATAGCCTGAAGTCTAATGGTGAATATGTCGGTATGAATTATTTTGCACATGGAATGCGGTTTGTCGACCGTCCCTATTTTATGGTAGGTACTGCCCTGCCCGATCTGATGTCCGTCGTCGATCGACGAGCACGACTGCGTATCAAAAATGTCACCCCTTTTGTCAGCGAAGAATCGTCAATTGAAGCAGAACTTGCTTCAGGGATCAAACAGCATCTCGACGACGATCACTGGTTCCATTCCACTCAGGGCTTTCTGGAAATCAGTACTGACATGTCGATTTTATTCCGCCAGATCTTTACCCATGACGAAACGGCCCGTGTCGGTTTCCTGGGGCATATCGTCACCGAGTTGTTACTGGATCGCGTTTTGATCGAACAGAACCCGGGGCTCATAGATCAGTATTATGCTGCCTTCAGTGAGATAGACCCCCTGCAGACCGAAATCGCAACGAATAAAATGGCAACGAAAGAAACAGATAAGCTGAAGCTCTGGCTGGCTCAATTTTCTAAAGAAGCATTTTTAAGAGATTATCTCGATTCACAAAGAATGCTGGTACGCTTGAATCAGGTCATGAATCGGGTCAAACTACAACCATTGCCGGCAGAAACGATTTCAGTTTTAAATACGGGGCGGAAGATCGTCGAAAAGCGTCTCCACGATTTATTGCCGCCTGAGCATTTTTAATCTCAATTGATTGAAAGATAACAACAATGAAGTACGGCTTAAACATGCTGCTCTGGACCTCGGACGTGAACGAATCTCATTTTGGACTTCTGGAACAGATTAAAGGCTGGGGATACGATGGGGTTGAGCTTCCCGTATTTGAAGCAGATGAAAAAAAGTTTGCCCAGGTGGGAAAGAAACTGTCAGAACTCGGTCTGGAGAGTACGGCTGTGACAGTCTGTACTCCGGAAGAAAACCCCATCTCCGGCGATGTAAAAATCCGCGAAGCCGGCCTGGAACGTCTGAAGCGTATGATTGATATGTGCGCTGCCGCCGGTTCTACTCATCTGTGTGGACCAATCCACTCCGCACTGGGAGAATTTTCCGGCGCAGGTCGCACCGCCGAGGAGTGGAAGTATGGTAAAGAGACTCTGTCCAAAGCAGCCGACTATGCTCAGGAACACAAGGTCATGCTGGTCTGCGAATACCTGAATCGCTTTGAATGCTACTTCCTGAATACCGCCGAAGACTGCTCTCAGTTCACTCGCGAAGTCAATCATCCGTATCTCAAAATGATGTACGATTCCTTTCACGCGAACATCGAAGAGAAAAGTATCACTTCTGCTGTTAAAACCTGTGCCGACCAGATGGTCCACGTGCACATTTCAGAAAATGACCGCTCGACTCCCGGCGAAGGGGGCGTCAACTGGGATGAGACATTTTCGGCTCTGAAAGAAGTCAACTACGATGGCTGGTTGACGATCGAAGCCTTCGGGCTGGCTTTGCCCGACCTGGCAGCTGCCACTCGCATCTGGCGGAAAATGTTCCCTTCAGAAGAACATCTGGCTACAAAAGGCCTGGAGTTCATGAAATCACGCTGGGAAGGTTAGTCCTGCCTCACCTGATTCAGACTAAAGTAAAATGGAGTAAACATCCTGCTGAATGTTTACTCCATTTTTTTATCTCATTTGACTGCTTCCGCGACAATCTGCATCGCTGATTCACAGAGTGCTTCCGCTGTCTCGTTCTTCGGAGCTTCTGCAATCACGCGGATGATCGGTTCGGTATTGCTGGCCCTGACCTGCACCCAGCGGTCATCCCAGTCCAGTCGCAGACCATCCCCCTCGGAAGCGGTTGCCGAGTCAAAATGTGCTTTCAGCGCCTGGCAGGCTGCTTCCACTTTTTCGCGGGGGCAGGTGATTTTATTCTTTACAATACTGTATTGCGGGAGCGAGTCCGCCCAGACGCTCAACTTCTGTCCCGCAGCAGCCAGTCCGGCCAGTACGTAAGCCATGCTGACATAACTGTCACGCACATATCCGACCTTCGGGTCAATGACGCCTCCGTTCCCTTCGCCGCCAAGAATCGCGGTTTCCAGTTTCATTTTGGCACAGACATGGGCTTCCCCCACGTAAGAGCGAAAGAAGGGGCAATGATATTTTGCAGCGATGTCAGCAGTCACGCGACTGGTTGATCCATTCACGACCACAGGCCCCGTAGTCCGTGCGAGTACATAATCAGCGGCCAGCGCCAGTGTGAGTTCTTCTCCGATGTAGCGGCCTGTTTCATCCACGATCGCCAGGCGATCCGCATCGGGGTCCTGGGCAAATCCCGCATCAGCTCCTGCCTTTACAACAGCATCGCTCAGGCTGGTCAGATTCTCTTTGAGGGGTTCAGGTGTATGAGCGAAATTACCGTCTGCCGTACCTCCCAGCACGATGACTTCGCACCCGAGTGACTCCAGAAACCGGGGAGTCGACACAGCCCCCGAGCCATGGTTGCAGTCCAGTACGACCTTGAATTGACGTTGTTTTATCTGGTCCCGGTCGATTAATTCGTAGACCCGGGCCATGTGAGGACCGGCGGCATCGTCCAGCGTTTCAACTGTGCCCAACTGGTCCCAGCCGACATAATTAAATGCTTCGTTATTCAGGACAGACAGCAGCTTTTCACCCTGCTCCTGATTATACACGGACCCTTCAGAGGAAAACGGCTTCAATCCATTCCACGGGATGGGATTATGGCTGGCAGTAATTTGAATTCCCCCGGCTGCTTTTAAGTGCGTCACCAGTACACCGCAGGTGGGAGTGGTAGCAATCCCCGCATCAATCACGCGACAGCCCGTTGCCAGCAATCCGCTGATCACAGCATGGCGTACCATCTCACCACTGCCTCGACCATCGCGCGAGAGGACGACTGTTCCCTGGTTCGCAATCGTACCGACTGCAGCGGCAAACCTGGTTAAATAATCGGGAGTCAGTCCGTTACCAACCACGCCGCGTAAACCGGAAATACTGAGAATCCGTTCTGACATGAGAATACCTGATCAAGCTGGAGTAGAAGAGAATCGGGATGAATATCGCTGTTGAATCGATTTAACGCAGAACATAGTAGAGTTCGCGTGGATTGACAATCCCTTCTCGGTCAGAAATCAACTGGTGAAATCAGGATTCAGCCAGGATTCAGCCTGCCGCTGACATGCGACCACACGCTGGTGGGTCAGTTCCAGCAGCTCTTTTTCAGCACCACGCTCACAATAGCCACGAATCAGTTCTGCGGAAATCGGTTCTCCAAACACAACTCGTACCGAACGGGGACGCAGGAAATACGCACCTCGCGGTAATGCACGAAAAGCTCCCGCGATTCCAATGGGATAAACAGCGCAGTCCGTCCGTCTTAATAAAGCCAGGAATCCTGGTTTGAAACGCTGGACGGCACCATCGGTCGTGCGTGTTCCCTCCGGGAAGATACCGACGTAGTTCCCGCTTTCAATATTCAGAATAGCAGCGCGAAAGCTCTGTGAACTGGCGGACCTGCGACTGATGGGGATTACGAATTCATAGCGCATGAAAGGACCCAGAATCGGAATTCGAAACAGTGAATCACGGGCCATAAAGCTGACGGGCCGACTGAGAGGCAGACCTATCAACAGCGGGTCGAGAAAACTCTGGTGGTTGCTTACCAGCAAGCCGCCCGACTCTGCCGGTAAGTTCTCCTTGCCCCGCGACTGATAGCGCAACCAGATCGCAAAGAAAGCCTGCAGAATCCATTGAAACAGAATCCAGAGAAAATTCCTGCGATTTCTGCGGGGAGGAGAAACCTGGGTTACTTCAGCCAATTGCTCCGCCTCTCAATTGATCTCTTTGAGTTCCAGTTGAGCGGGGTCAATGACCACATGTTTGACCAGTTCACGCTTCCAGGTATAGGTGATATGGACTTTGCCATCAGAGGTCTGGATCACAGCCGGGTAAGAGTATTCACCTTTCTGGTCTTCCAGTACCAGTCCGGTTTTCCAGTGTTTGCCATCTTCTGAAATCGCGACATGCAGTGGGCTGCGTCCCTTTTGAGTGGGATTATAAACCAGCAGCGCCCGGCCATCTTTGAGAGTGACTGCATCAGTTCCACTATTAGGATTAGGCAGCGAGGTCGGCGTGACTTTGCTCCAGGAACGACCATTGTCGTCTGACCAGGCTTCCACGATCTTCCCCTGTCTGCTGCGACAGAGAATCTGCAGTCGATCCCCATACTGAAGGACGGAAGGCTGGATTGCTCCAATTTCACGACCATCATTCAAAGGCCCTGTTCGATGCCACGTTTTTCCCAGGTCAGGCGTCCATTCCATCTGGACCTGCCAGCCATCGTGCTCCGTACTTGCGGGACAGAGTAATGTGCCATCCGACAACAGAAACGGTTTGTTCTTGACCGGCCCGACAAATCCGTCAGGCAGACGACTCGCCTTGCTCCAGGACTTACCATGATCGTGGGAAACCTTCATCATCCCCCACCATTCACTCGGGTTAGGTCCCACCTTATAAAACAGCAGCAGTGTGCCGGGCTTCGTCTGAAACAGAACCGGGTTCCAGCACGGCCAGCGTTTTGAATCGTCCTGTACTCCATCCGCGACACTCACGGGAGCCGACCAGCCCTCCCCGGTATTGCGTGATAGCCAGATTTCGACATCGGGGTTCTTCTCAGCCGTTCCACCAAAAAAAGCACATACCAGCCCTTCGGGTGTCTCGGCAATCGTCGAAGCATGGCACGACGGAAAGGGCGCCTGGTCGTAAATGAATTCCTGCATCACGAGCCCCGGTTGTTCGGGAGTGGTTTTTTCAGGTCCTTTTCCAGACGTCTGATTCTGACAGACAAAGCAGAGCGCCAGAGCGGAAATCAGACAGACGGTCATGTTCACAGATGGTAAGCGTCTCATAGTTGTACCTTCTTCACCAGGGGGGGCAGCAATTTGAGATGAGAATACAGAGTTCTCTGTTCAGGGTATCATCCATTGTAGAAAAGTGGAATTAGTAACGAAAATCTAATCTTCGCAAATCGGAAAATAGTAACAGAATTCAACGTAAGTCTGGAAATAATGCCGGTTTTCAAGCTTGGGTCATCCTGTCCTTTACCACCCGTGGGCGAATTGTTTTTTGCATTCAACATCGATACGATGGCTGATTACTTATCGAGGCATTGACAGCAGTAAAACCGCCTCTTTCCAACTCATCTCGGATCATTCTGCCGAATTCAATCGTGTTTTTCCGACAGATGAGTTCCCTTTAAAGCAATCGTGCTTAAACAAGCCTGAAGAATTAGCAAATAAGAAGGTATGAACGATGGATGCCGAAGCATTGAAACTAGCGACTCTGTGTCTGCATGGCGGCCAGGAACCCGATAGCGCGACCAACTCGCGCGCCGTTCCGATTTACCAGACCACATCCTACACATTCAACGACACTGATCACGCGGCCAGACTGTTTGGCCTGCAGGAATTCGGAAACATCTACTCCCGCCTGATGAATCCCACCTGTGATGTGCTCGAAAAACGCCTCGCTCTGCTCGAAGGGGGAGCCGGCGCCCTGGCGGTTGCCTCCGGTCAGGCGGCGGAATCACTGGCGATTCTGAACATCGTCGAGTCCGGGCAGAATATTGTTTCTTCATCCAGTCTGTATGGCGGAACCTATAATCTGTTCCATTACACTTTCCCCAAATTTGGCATTCAGACGAAATTCGTTGATCAGAGCGATCCTGAAAACTTCAGGAAAGCCATCGACGAAAATACCCGCTGCGTCTATGTCGAAGCGGTCGGCAATCCCCGTTGTGATATCCCCGACTTCGAAGCCATCGCTGACATCGCCCACGAAGCCGGTATTCCTTTGATTGTCGATACCACGCTGGCCTCCCCTGCTCTTGTGCGTCCTTTCGAGCACGGCGCTGATATTGTCGTCGCGTCCTGTACCAAATTCATCGGCGGTCACGGTACTTCCATCGGCGGTATCATTGTCGAAAAAGGGGGCTTCCCCTGGGATAACGGAAAATTCCCCGGCATGACCGAACCTGATCCCAGCTATCATGGTCTTAAATTCTACGAGACCTTTGGGGGCATGAATATCTCTTACGTCCTGAAAATCCGCGTGCAACTGCTGCGGGACCTGGGACCGGCAATGAGCCCGTTCAACGCCTTCCAGTTCCTGCAGGGACTGGAAACACTGCACCTGCGAATGGAGCGTCATAGCGAGAACGCCATGGCTGTCGCGAAATTCCTGGAAAGCCATCCCAAAGTCTCCTGGGTCAATTATGCCGGTCTGGAATCGCATCCGTCCTACAAACTGGCCCAGAAGTATTTACCCAAGGGAGCCGGGGCTGTGTTCGGCTTTGGAATTCAGGGATCAACACCGGAAGAACAGCAGGCCAATGGCGTGAAGCTGATCAACAGTGTCAAATTGTTCTCACACCTGGCTAACGTGGGAGACAGTAAATCTTTAATTATTCATCCTTCCAGCACAACGCATCAGCAGTTATCGCCGGAAGAACAGGCCAGCTCCGGCGTCACACCTGATTTCGTCAGGCTGTCCGTCGGAACCGAAGATCAGGAAGACCTGATCAACGACCTCAAACAGGCACTGGACCAGATCTGATCCGGGCCTGCCTGTACGGTATGGAAAGTTTATTCGGGAACCGGCTGTGAAATCGCAGTCGGTTCCTGATTTTGAATTAAGTTTAGCGATGTAAGTCGATCTCTCGGACGATAATTATTCTTATCACCAGAGAGAAGTAGCCGCGCGACTCTTGTCGGATGAATTTCACCCTACTAGAATACGCGTCTGAACAAGCCCTTGTAGCTCAATCGGCAGAGCAACTGACTCTTAATCAGTAGGTTAAAGGTTCGATTCCTTTCGGGGGCACTTTTAAAGCCATAACTCACAACGAGTTATGGCTTTTTTTATTTGCCGATTTGTATCCTTTTGGCTGTTATGTTTTTTGTATCCTTTTTGGCTAAATCAAAGCACTGAAGCACTTAAAACAACCAAGAGGATACAGGCACAAAAACACTAGCATGTAAGTCTATTTTGGGGGTTCTGGGAAAAATGTCGCAAATAGTATGAATATATGTCAACTTAGTGAATATAATAGGGTAACTGGGGTCAAAAGTCTAAGGCAGAAAGAGTAAACGTTAATGTGGATAAATTTGAATTACAGGGAGAGTTAATGGACGTAAAAAAGAAAGCAATTATGTACAAGGTAGAGTTTGAGGTTAGAGATATGGAAATTGGTGGCAAGAGTTTCTCTGCCACCACCATCAATAAAATCGAATCAGAGTATAGGTACAACGTAGGTGATGTATTTAATGAGAAGGCTTACCTCGACCTCGATAAGGAAATAGAGGTCAAAGAGGTTGAGTCAGGTGATGTTTTGAAGTTGGATTGGTATCCAGTGCATGGTGAAAACCAATTTAGTGAAATCAAAGACAAATTTAAAGATGATGGAAATTGGAAGGTAAGAGATATTAGGATTTAGTAGGTAACAGACTCTGACTTCTTTTTGTGTTTGCCCTCAGTTCTCGGAACTGGCGGCTTTTTTATTTGTCTGTTTTGTATCCAATTTGTTTCGGCTATCTAACTCTCAGTGTTTTGGTCAAGATGCTCATTGGATAGTGAATTATATAACTCAATTGCAGGCTCAAAAATAATTGGAAGCGGCTTGACCTCATTTACAAAAGTAGAGAACTTGCATTTCCATTTACTGTCATCCTCAGTTGTGAAGTTAATTTCGAAATTCTCCCAACTCCCATCATATTTTTGAGGAATGCGACAACTGAAATTTACAACAAAAGTAGCCTTGGATTCTATTACAGGATATTTAACTTCGAGTTCTATGTTCTCTAAATCTTTTGTTAGATGAATTATGCTAACTGATAATATTCTCTTGCCGATGTTGTCGATGTTTAACCTACATTGTATGTGATCGTCTCCAAGGAAACCAGTTCTTTCATTCACTCGATTGTTGATTAAACGAGGCAAGACTTCTTTTCTATATCTTGCATTCTCAAGTTTGGCAGTGCTTTTTGAAATCTCAAGTTGAGTAGACATGATATTGCAAGTACTTTGATGTGCTTCTCGTGAGAGTGTCATTTCTTCATTGGTTTTGATCAAAGTTTTCCGTTGCAATTTCAATTCAGTTCTCTGTAACCAAATCGTATAGATGATTCCTGCAAAAGCCAGCCCTGAGAAAAGGGTATTGGCTGCCCCGAACATATCGCCAAATTGACCTTGCTTATCTGGTTCGGTAATAAAGCTTGTGACTGAAAGCCAGAAAAAAAATAGAACAGCAATCACAACGACTGCGGCAAGCAATATCCACCATGGGCTTGGTGATTTTTCATCGTCAATTATTTTTTTATCTTCTGTCATTGTTGATTGTGCTTTACCTGTATAATTACTGCTTGTCATATGGACAAAATTAGAACTTCTGTGTTATGTGCATAACATTACACTTATCAGTAGTGAAAGAAAATGCAATGAATCAAAGATTTGACCCCAGACTAATAAAGGATCTCCCTCCCGGATATGGAATCTTTGTTCCAACGAAAGCTGGAGAAGACAACATGAGAAAATTCTGTTGGATTATCCGCATGGAAAGTTCAAAGATAAAAGAATTAGAACAGCTTCCAATCGGTTCAGTCATATTTCGCCCAAATCTTTGTTATCACAGTATGCAAGTAAATGGGCATCAGGTAGGCGTATTAAATGTACTGATTGGAATGTCACCGGAACGTGATTTTAATGAAAACTCAATTTACGAAGCATTTTGCAATGAGTTTGACGAGACTACATCAGGAGTGATATCAACTTTTACAACACAAAAAGTTATTCCTTTTCTTCTGGTTGGTGATAGCAGAGAAATAGAACACAGTCTAGCCTTCGAAAACAGTGTGGAGATGAAGAGATACGCTCAACAAGTATTAGCACATTTATCAAAATATGATTATGAATGGACACAAGACGAATTTGAAATTTGTAAGCAAGATTATATTTCCAAATACCCAACAAGAATGGATCGATGGAATAATTGCGAGCAATAACAACTAATGATTTCTACGAAAGATGAGTCAATGAAAAAAGAACTACAAGAGGTCTTTAATTTAGCTGAAACGCTTTGGGAGAACCCCGACTTAAAAAGTGTAGAAGACGACAGGCTACGTACAAGCATTACATTCCTTTCGTTTAGCGTTATGGCATTGTGTCAAGAGGTGGAGGGTTTAAGATATCAGCTTGATTTAGATGGTCAGGAATCATCTGAATTGCACAAACAGAACGAAAGTGTCCAGAGGGTTAAGTTTGAAGCAGCCAGAAATAAAATGAGAGAAGATGGCGTTTTTCAAATAGGAACCCAGCCTGAGCCCAAGTGAAAACAGGCTCAAATGCAGAAAGCCCTCTGATTGATCAGGGGGCTTTTTTCTTTTCATAATTATCACTGATGAATCAGGTCCCTTGTTTGTTATGTTAATAGTCAGGCTGCTCCAAAAATGATGCTGAAAGCCACTGATTGCATCAGGCAGCGTAGTTAATCGGGGTATAAAAATTCACCTCATTTCTGTAGAAAGAAGTGAAGACTAACTGTAATATAAGTTCAGTAGCTTCGTCTTCGGATCGAAGCCCAAATTTCAAAACTAAAAGGAGATATTAGTCGGCCTTTAAAGGCCATTTCTGACAATTGATACGACGTGCGAACGTCGGTTCTGCTTCCTCACAAACCGCCAAGTTTAGGCCAATAGGCTCTAAAGACCAGAAGCAGTGCTGGGCGATCGCCTCCGTTACGGAGGCGTCGGCCATGTACTGCTGGTCTACGCCTTGGCGGGCGTGTGAGGTGGTCTTGGTTTGACGCCTCTCTTTAATTATGTCGTAGCTGACACCCCAAGAGTTGCTGAGCAGAACTATCTCAAAGCAACTTTAAAACAAAGGGTTTCAGCAGATGACAAATAAATCCATTCAACAAATCGCACTCGCTCTCTTTTTCTCCCTCTCGCTCCTTCTGAGCCCACTCCACGAGCTCAATGCGGCAGACGACGCTCCACTCTCAATCAATTCACTTCAACTATCAGTTAATGAAGATGGCAATTGCACGCTCACCATCGACAGCCGGGAGATCGCTGAATCTCATGAACGAGATGGTGATGTCAAAGGCGAGGAAATCAAACTGGATTCTTTTGGTAATGCAAAAGTAACCAAGCTCGATGATGGTCGACTCAATGTTGTTTATGATTTCGCAACGATCAAAAAAACGACTCAGCTACTTCCTGCTCACTTAAATGACCAAGCTAAGAAGCAAATTGGTCAGTCTCTTAGTATCGACGAAGATGAAGGTGTTCTCGTACTGACGCCGGACAAAACCAAGAAAGTTCAAGCCCCTCTCCCCCGGTTGATTCGCCCTCCATATTCAGTTCGCATCGATCTACTTGGTCACTCGGAAGGGATGCTCCAGTTAACAGCTAGACCTGGTGGAGATTTAATCGGAGTTTCCATACATGGCAAGAGTACACCTGAGAAAAGTGCATCTGCTGGAGATGTCAATGCTTTCTCAAGATCTGCAAACAGTAAGCAGTTTGATTCTCTCCTGAAAGTGAATCAGAAAAAATCAGAACACCAAGAGTATCAGTTTAAAGTTGATCCAGATTCGATCAAGAACAACACGATGATCGCCATCGCCTATTTTGGTGATCTTCCCTTCGCTGTTAAACAAATTGAGATCACTGCGGAGTTTCCGCCTTCATTTGGGATCGCTTTGAAGCAAATTGGAAATCGCATTATTGCTCAACAGGTCATCACCGGAAGTGCTGCTCAAGAAGCAGGTGTTCGCAAAGGTGACGTATTGTTGTCAGTAGATGGCGAGAAAGTATCGAATGTAGATGAAACATTAAAAGCACTAAGCGAATGTGAGCTCGGTAAGGAGATCGTCTTGAAAGTTCAGCGATTTGGGAAGGAAAGAGAGATAAAAGTGACACCCCAATAGAACACTGAATCGAATGACTATCAACACTATCTCAATTTGCGGGGAGACTCAGGCATGGATATGTGTAATAGATGCGGAAGAGAATTACCACCGGGGGAAATGCGTCCGATCTGTCGGCATTGCGGATATGTCGAGCCAAGAAATACTGAGGGCGATTTAGCTGGCGTTATCTTTCTGTTAATCGCTGCTGTTTTTCTCCTGCCAGCAGTCCTCACAGTTTGGCCTTTTGTTGCCAATCTGGAAGCCGCCTTCAAAGCTGTGTTTTTCAGTTACTGGGGGTGGGGTGGATCACTCTGTTTCTGGCTTGTCATTGCTGGTTTGATCTACAGAGGCAATTCAGATGAGCACTAGGACCTCCAGACTTGTGATCGTAGCTCGTTTGGGGCTTGTCGGTTTTATAGGTGGATTTTTGTTGTTTTACTTCACGGGTATCCTTGGCGTGAACTGGGGCTTCATTCCTTGCGTGCTAGGTGGCATCGCCGGACCACTTGGTCTTCTACTTTTCAGTTGGACGGGCGTGCGATTGATCGGGGCTGTCTGTTACGGCCATGATCCAGCCTATCGGAAATACATCGCCAAAGGTGGCGATCCATATTTTGATGGCTTGCCGCCTCCCTTCAATACAGACTCTTGGACTCAAAGAATTGGCGGATTGAGAGAACCTGTCACTGATTTCATTCCTCCTGCTCATTGGCGTTTCCAGTGTCCAAGATGCGGAGCAAGAGTGGAGCATGGAAACGACACCTGCTGGAACTGTGGTCATGGCAATGACCTGAGCCAGTGCCATGGCTGTGGGACAATTGTAAGAGAACCAAGTTTTGGAGCGTTTGAGACTACCGGTGTGATTTGCCCCAATTGCAATTCAGTGATTAGAAATTAATCCCCCTTACAAAGGAGACGATAATGTTTCGATTTTACGTATCAGTTATTGCTGTCTTACTCATTGCAGCCACAGTTCATGCTGCCGAGAAATCAATCGACGGCAAGATCAAATCCGTCGATCCAACAAAACGTACAATCTCGGTGATCGACAAAGATAATACTTTGGATCTGGAGCTCAGCAAAAACACCAAAATCACGGCAAAGAACAAACCATTAAATTCAAGTTCATTACAGGCAGGACAAGATGTCAAACTGAAATTCCATGACACATTGGGAATTGTCCTTGAAATAGATGTCCTTTCACCTGTCGAAAAGAAACCAGAACTGGTCGTTTTAAATGAGCTTGATACAAATGGAGAGGAAAGCAATCCATGGCTTTCCTTAGATGGTTTGACAATTTTTTTCACCACTAAAGAACCATCACAACAAACTCGCTGGGTATGGAGTGCTACGAGGAATGATGCAGAGTCGTTGTTCGAAAATCCCAAGCGTCTGATTCCTGCGATGGACTTTACTGTTTCAGATGACGGACTCGAAATGATCCTTTTCCTAAATAGAGGACTCTATCGAACAACAAGAAGTTCTGTTGAGGATAATTTCAAGAGACCATCGAGAATTACTTCCGCTGTGCTCGAAGGTGGGTTTCTTGCAGGTCCTTGCCTCTCATCTGATGGTCTGACTCTTTACTGCGATAGCATGAGGAAAGGGTTTGGAGCTCAGATTCAGTTCATGACCAGAAAAACCAAGTCTTCAAACTGGAGTAAGCCTGAACCACTGAAATTAACTCAAATCGGCAAAATGAAATATCCTTATGTTTCACGTGATGGGAAATATTTATTTTGTACCAGTAAAGACATTTCTCAAGGATCGAACATCATCATCCACTCTGGGAAAGACGCAGATGGAGGATTTCATTCTGCCAGTATTTTGAATCTTAATGAAAACACTGTTCGGGGAATATTCCCAAGATATGTCGAAACGACTAATGAATTATTTTTTGCAGGAGAGCCAGAAAATGGAAATGGTGAGTTGAAATTGATGGTGTTGAAGAACTTTAATCCTGAGAAAGTGATACCGGAGGTGAAATGATTGCCCCCAACTTTCAATCCTGATCACTAAATCACAGGTTCAACAAGACTCGAATTTAAAGGTAACCAGAATGTACAGCACGTTAGCCACTATTTGCTTTGTCATGACCTTGTTTATGGCAATCAATAATGTAAACGCAGAAGTCGTTTCGATTGAAGCTACTATCAAATCAGTCGACGTAAAGAACAACAAGATCACTGTTGAAAGAAAGGGCAAAACCACAGAGCTTGATGTCAGTAAAAGTGCCGACATATCCAATCTCAAAGCCGGTCAAAAAGTAACATTGAGTTACCACCTTGATCTGGAGACAGTTCTGAAAATCGAAACATCCCAGAATGGTGCGTCCCCAAACCCCAAGGTTGTCGCTCTGGATGAATTGAATATCGCTTCTCCCAATTTCGCTCCTTGGATTTCCAAAGATGGCTTAACCATTTACTGGACGAGAGATGATGCCATCTGGGAGGCTCAACGAAAGAATGTAGACGAGCCATTCCAAAAGCAATCCAGATTGTTCGACGGTTTCATGCCCTCCACAACCGAAGATGGACTGTATATGGTTCTTTGTCGCTCATTAAAACTTGGTAATCAGGATATGGGAAGGAAATTATTCTTCTCTACCCGAGACAACATTAAGAGTGATTTTCCACCACCGAGAGAAATTCGAGAACTTCTTGATATGGGCATTTTAATGACTCCGTGTCTTTCTCCAGATGGGCTTTCATTATATTTGTCCTGCTATGGTCCTGCTGATGATCAGAAAGGTCATTGGGTTGTCACTCGCAAAAACAGATCTTCTAAATGGGATATCGCAAAGATACATCGCATCCTTCCTCATCCCAATCCGATCCCGGCAACTACTCCCTTTGTGACTGACGATGGTTTATCGCTGATACTTACAAAACGCACTAATACCGCTCATGGAGCGTTCGGTGAATTCATCGTCCTTACCAGAGACTCAGTGAAAGACGATGTATTTGCGAAATATGAAAAACAGATCGAAGTAGATGGAGAATTGGTGATTGGGAGATTTCCCAGATATTGTCCTGCCACTCATGAATTGTTCTTTTCTGCTCCTGTTTCTGAGGGCAAAGATAGTGAGGGCATCTGGTGCATCAGGAACTTCGATTTGTCTAAGTAGCAACGAGCTTGAACTCACAAATACGTCTTCTAATGGGTAAATTATCATTACCATTCGATTTGAGGAAGAGTCGAGATATTACCAATACAATGCTGCATTTTTCGCTGCATCACGAGTTTCCAGATCTGGCATTTGTGAGCCTGATAGATATAAAAGAAAATAATGAATTAGCTCGTGTTGTTGAGTGGTTAGTAGGTCCTTCATATTCTCAAAGCGAGATACAAAAGCTTGCTCAATGTCGTGATCTTCGGATAACGCTTGAATGGACTCATTTAGTTTAGATTGAAGTTTATGTATCAGAGGAGACAATATATCCGGCACATAAAGGTCCTCTTCAAGAATTCGCTTCAAGCTCGACTCTAAAATGTCGAGAGCACTATAATTTGAATACTTGCCAGATTTTGTGAGCAGCTTGATTGTATTTTCCGTTACGAATTCACAGTCAAAATCTTTTATTAATATAATTTTCATTAATGCTGGCAACACTTGGACGCATGTTTGAGGACCAAGCCAGTAAATAGCGTAAGAATATTTTATTAAATTGTTTTCCTCTAAGTCATGCCAATGCTTTCCAAGGATTTCATTTAATAATACTTGTGTTTCTTCTGCCCATAATGAATCTTCATAATCGATTATTATTTTGTTGGGAAAAGACTGTTCGACCATTGAAATGATTGCATGTTTGATAGGGCAGTTTGTATCACTTTCCATCATAGACCATACCAGCTTTTGGCTTAAATGAATTTTTACATTTTTGAATAGCTCACCTCACTATGGATGACCTCTTCACAATGAATGACACCATTCATAAGACATAACTTTTGTTGTACTCATGTCTGATCTGCTACGCTTTCGATAACGGAGTCCAGCAATCCAGTGAATTTTAGGCCTGATGAAATTATAATCTCTTATCCAACGTTCGAGCAGCACGATTTCTTCCCATATCCGGTACTGGTACTGACCAATATTTAAATAAAGGTAGATCTTCCAGATCTCCAATAACCAAATTGCTCCCACACTTCTTGTGAAGTCGGTGATTTCCACTCCAAGCATTTCATGATGCTCTGTCCACACGAATGACAACAGCTACAGGCTTAACGACTTTCTTTCATGCCAGAATGAATGGTTAATTTCCCCTTGATTCCCGGTAACGCTGTTGCTCCTCAAGAAAATGGTATTCAGCGGAAAGCGTGTCGATAGGTTCTTCATAGACGACAACCCACCCACACTCTGGTTCGACTTCTAAAGAGTCGCTGTTTTGAGAAACACCAAGAAGTCCACCGACTAGTCGCATCTTTGCTTCTTCCTTGCCCCAGAAGACCGTGAGAGGAACAGACGTGAAGCAGGATGGAATAGCAGCCAAACCGACTCCCTGCGGATTCCCTCCACGTTCTTGCCAGTCCTGTTGATCATCTATGGTCAATCGCTCTCGCCAGTCATTCAGAAACGGATTTGGATAGAGCTTCTCTGATTCGGAATTCTTGAAATAAGGAAACAGTACATTGGCCCACCCGGTCATGACCGCAGGACCTGATCCACTGTTATAGCGGAACATAGACTTCCAGAAATCAGTATTTACCTGCCCTTTTTTAGCATCAACAAACTCTTCAAGAACCGGATCGAGTGCATTGATCCAATCATTCAGCCCATAGTCAGCAAATCGCTGCACCCGTTGCCGCAGCTTTTCCCAATCTTCAATCGTTCCAGTGAGCGTGATTGAGGGAGTCCCGCATCCTGCATACAAGATGTACTCAAAATATGACTTGAACGTTTCCATCGCCATCAGATTTGAAACAGCACGCTCCACTGGCCCGGTTGTGCTAAAGTCTGCTTGGACCAGTTCGGACATGCCCCCGGTCTGTTCAGCAATCTGATCGCTGAACTCCTCAAAAACTTCTGGCCACGGATTATCTTCGCCCGGCATAAAGTCCATGCGACATACTTTCAGATCTTGCTTCCCCGAATGTGAGACAAAACGGTGTCGTAAAGCTTCGGCGTTTTCATTCACATGAAGTGCAAAGCCACGAGCCAGTGTGATCCAGATCGAGTCTGGTGATAGTCGTAATGGAAAGTGATCGTAAAAGGATAGTTTCATTGCCGTTATCAAAGCATGGTCATCATCACAGGCAACAAGTGGTTCACGAGGAAGCCATGTCGCTTCAATTGGTCGTCGAAGGGCAACTCTCAACTTACCAATGTAGTCCACTTTCTCTGGTGGTGTTTTGGGAGTAACATCCGGCGAAACAGGGAATGTCGTGTATGTCATATCCAATAGCTCCAGATTTAAGGTGCATTATACCAACGTCTTGTGAACCACTCAGCAACATGATGTAGATTCGAAGTATGACTTCATTTTACCTGTCGGACAGGAACATTTGAATTCTTTTTGTGATATGTTCGTATCTATTTTTCTGAGCTAATTTGTCGGTTTATTTTGCCCCCTTATCTCCGGGGTATTGTCTAATAGTCAACCGTTTCAATAAGAATTACTTCATGCCCTAATTGGATGAATATGTCATGCATATTTTTGACGAAATCGAGACCTTCATCCCCTCCTTCTAAAAAATCCATCAGCTTAATTAATTTATGGGACTGTTGAACATTGAGCATGTGGTCTGCTGAAAAAGCCCCCATGAAGTAGCGTGTACTTAACTCTTTCTTTCCTGTTTCAGGATTGAATTCATATATAGGCTCTAAAACGAATTCGTCTAAATCATCATCTTCATCCACTAGAGGAATTTCTCCGATCGCAATCCAGATTCGTTCTGGTGCAGGCTTTTTACGTGAAACCAAAGCGACTTCGGAAAGCCTCATTTCATAGATAATATGGACTTTCATTGTTTGCATTCTTAAATAACTGGCACATATTGTTGTGAATATACCTGCTTAATCTTCGGGGACACGTTCAGAGAACCAGATTGTGGTGATTGCGGCATCAACCACAGATTGAAGATGAAGATTTAATCGACTGTATCTAACTCTAATTGGCCATCGATGGTCACCTTTGCTGCCCCCGACCACCATCCATGTTCTAGTTCTATGACATGCCCGTTTGAGTGCCATTGTTTATAAGCCATAGAACCAAATCCGATCAAAACAACGTAATTCAAGTTATCCTGTAAAGCAGTTTGACGTGTACGAGGTCACCATGTCCCTGAGTGAAACAATCTAGTGGTAAAATCAAACCATATCGGTATAGTAAATCCATCTAACATTTTATACAGTCTCACTTTAGGTGACAAATGAAACTCGCAACTCTATCCACAGAGCAGAAACAACTGCTTGAAAGTTTCTCTGATGCAGGAGGAGTTGTTGATTTCATCCACTTCGAGTGCGACCAAGATACGTCCAATTATGAAACACATCGCAAGGCAGTCATTCTGGGATTTAAAGAGCTTCAACGTCGTGTCCGTGTAATAGTATATATTTCACTTAAAGAGAGGTGCGGAATGTATGTCCGTTACATCATATCACTTATCTCATTATTATTATTTTGTACTTGTCTTTCTAGTTGTCACCGTGGAATTTCGACCAACACTTCCCGTCCGATAGAGGAATTACCACAGTTCTCAGATGAGTCTGATATTTCATCTGATCTTCCTGCTTATTTTTTCAATAAGCCAATGATCGCAGTTTTTCAAACTCGTTTCGCATCGTACAACGATCTGTTTCAGCCCGAAATTACCTTTGCAGTCTGGGATAACGGAACGTTTTTACTCAAGGAAAATCGAAACTATGTAACGGGAACGCTGTCTGTTCAATCTTTGTCAGATGTAAATAACATCATGAACAATAAAAAATATTATTCATGTTTAACTAAATCGCTTTATGCATATCCGCATTCAGATCTTTACTGCTCAATATTATCTACAGGAAACAAAGATTATTCGACATATTCCTCTTTCAGGCTGACCGGTGCAGACGATCTCGATGACGTGAGCGGTTTTCAAATATGGGAGAGTGACAATAGTAGTTTTGAATATATCCGTAAAACTAACGACACCATCAAGGAGCATTTGGAGAAGAGTACAGCCTCTGGGGGGGTCTCTCTGTCTGAAGGAAATGTAATGCAGATTGTCTCAAAATGGGGTCACGGACCACCGTATCTCACCAACGAAGAGATAAAAGAGATTATCCAAGGGGATTACAGACCACCGTATATCACCAACGATAACAGCAGCAAGACGGATTAGAACTGTAACGGTGGTGGTACAGTGGCTCTTTTGAGGGCATCAGGCAAAAGACTCTGCCTGAACTTCTCAAAATAACTGAGTACGATGCATAAGGACAAGTCGGAGTCCGTCAGTCGCAATCGGTACAGAATAGGGCATGCGTTTTCATCCCCTCCACACAGAATAGGAATTTCAACAGATGACTTGAGAGAATTATTTGATAAATTCCTGAACGTTATCATCTGTGGTTCAGAAGACTCGATTATTTTTCAGTGGCCGACGAATTGGTCAAATTATTTCGAGGCTGGAGATGAATGGTGGGGTTCTTTTCTCTGGTCGGTATCGAATCCTGACGGCAATCAGATTGTGGTGATTGCGGCATCTACCACAGATTGAATGAGAAATTTTGTTGCTTGAGGCAAAAGCTGTTCGGTTCAGACGTTTGGTCTGATCAATTCACAAAAGACCATATTCCGACATACCGGAGGAGTAAGAGTATGTTTTACTACATTGAAGAATTGTGTCCGATCTGCCGTACTGGCTTGATTGGATTCAGGATGTGTAGCGATAACAAAACGATTGCTTTACTTTGTGATGAATGTGGTTCTGTTTGGCTGAATTTTGAGGAGATCTCTGTTGAATCAGCTTTATTTCCAGAATCCCCAGAGTATTATGTTGAGCAATTACAGAGTTCCCTTGCTTTGTCCACTGGTGCAAAATGGGCAACAAAGGATGAAATTGATACTGCGGGTTTTACCAATCTAATAGCTGGAGAGAGCGATTCAATCAGCGATTGAACTAGATCCATGTATTTTTCAAAGCTCAAAAGATGTTTGATATCGCCGGTATGAAAAACTCCAGCGAAATTCGCCTATCTGAACCGCTTCAATTTTCAATCGGCGATATTTACAGACTCGCCTTTCTTAAAATCTTTTCAAGATAATTTCATAAGCATCAGCCTGCCAGAAAATCCAATTTTTGTTACCAACTTTGCATAGACGAATTTTTGTCCCAAGCACCTCGTATATAAACTATAGGGGGCTTGGTCCATTATTAACCCTCACCGGGGGCAACTTTTTCACATAAACTATCCAACAATTCGGCTATTACTTTTTTGTAACACCAATGCCCCTTTCGAGCTCAATCTGATGTGCGATTCAGATCAGATAAATGACACACCTTGATCGCAGGTGTCTTAATCTCAGAGGTCGACCTGCCGCATCGTCTGTTGGTATTTTTCCTCCAGTTGTTTATCCAGAGCCACGTGCTGGTAAATGCTCAGGGTTTCCCGACGTGCATGACCGGTAATCGGTTGCAGTTCAGCGTCTGCCAATCTTGAGTGCTTTGTGAGCCAAGTTATCGCTTGGTGACGAAACGTATGGGGAGTTGCATTAACTCCTGCTTCCTCAGAGTATTTCTTCAAAATCTGCTGAACACGACGGGTTGAAAACTTGGATGCTCGTTTCGATTGGAACAACCAGCGGTTGACAGGACGGTTGGCAATGTGAGTTTTCAGGGCAGTGGCGAACGTCTTGCCAAACAGAACATTCCTGTCCTTACTGCCCTTCCCCTGCTCAATGAAGATCTTACAGTTCTCCAGATCAACATCAGACACTTTAGTTAGGATATATTTTGGGGATATCAAGTGTTCTAAATATCAATCGGCATATGTGTCACATCAGTAGTTGAACACCCGTTGATATTTGTGTACAGTGGTGAAAATTGATTGGCACCCAAGAATCCAAATTCACTCACTCTTTGGAATTAGTTAGTGGAGACACATGTCAGCATCTGATAATCCTGTTGAGTCAAACCCTAAATTCTCTATTAACAGCGAACAAAAAAGCTCTTTTGAAGAACTTAATTTCTTAAAAGAAATACGTAAAGCTCGTGATGAGGGCTTGGGGTGTATTCCACTTATTGGAGCCGGCCTGTCGGCACCATCTGGAGTTCCAATTATCCATGAGTTACATGGATACTTAATAAAATGTATTTCCATGGCATTCGGATTAAATTTGAGAAGTGCCACATACAAACATGGAAATAACGAATTAAGAATTAATTTCGAAAAAATAAGAGAACAAAAAAAATTCCGTTGGCTACCCGGACGAGATGATTGGCCACCTTTTGCTGTACCTCAAAGCACAAAGAGTAAACCAGATGAATTTGAAGAAGATCTGGTTGAATGGTCATTGAAACTTAAAGCCGCACTAGATCAAGCAATTGAGAGCAAAAAGAATGGGGTAAGTGAGACTAGTGAGTTAGACATCTTGCAAGAAGGTTATGGTGCATCGGCGGAGTGGCGGTCTGCTCTTTTATTTTTATCTCGATTAAATTATGACGAAGAAGAATCAAAACTGACTCTTAACCATCCAGACTACGATATTATCGATACTTTTTTTTTACGTGTTGTTTCACAGAAAAAATCAACTCTAGGCCATGTAATGCTGGCGTTACTAACTGGTCCTTTAAGAATCACAACGGTTTTAACAACTAATTTTGATACTCTTGTCGAACATGCATTTGAACAAACATTTAATGAATTGACTGTCTTTGATGTTCACCTTGAAAGTGGGCTCCCTTCTTATCGAGACATGCAAGGCTTAAATTGTTTAGTCAAACTTCATGGTGGCCGTTATGGTTTGCGAGCAGACTACTCACTTGATCAACCTCCGTCAGACGATGACATGAGGCATTTCTGTTCTTATTTGGCAGATCAATACATCTCAACTGATAGATGGAAAGAAGCAATTCGTAATAGCGATAGTAATTCAAAGTCCATATCAGCAGCTCGTTATCTTTTCGTTATCGGTTCTTCCGCTAAGGATAAACGGATCCTTTCTCTAATTGCTAATGCAGCCGAAGTCCTTACCAATTTTAAAGTATTTTGGATATGTGGACGTGCGAAATCAGTAGAAGATACCAAAAATAAACTCAAAATAATCTTAGAGAAAAAACCGCCATCTATCGATCAAATCACTTACGAAGTTATAAATCATCAATATCCGGGACTCTTGTTTTTAGAACTTTTCCAAATAATTACCAGAGGACTGCCTCCAAGAGGTTGCATTCCTCCTTCTCCACCAAGAGTACCAGTTCCACCTGAGACTTCTTTAGCGGTTTCTCTAAAGAGCAATCGAGATCCCAATTATGAACAAGATCTTAGGAATGAATTAGAAGAGGCAATCAATCTCTGTTTTCATAAAAAAAATGATAGCGATAATCTTAAATTTATTATTGTCCATGGGGAGAGAGATACAACCTTTGGAGCAACAACTATTGCTGCTGACATATTTGCTAAGGAAATTGATGGCCCTCGACAAGCTGTTTGGATTGATCTTGATGAGATACGGGATTGTAATTCTCTGTTTGAAGTATTGGTACATACGATTTCACGCAAAGCAGGAATCATAACATGGATTCCAGTATTACTCTTGAGAGAGCATTCGGATCGGCAAAGAATTGAGGATGCTCAAATCCATGAGATATCTAGGTTGACTAATAGCCCAGACTGTGAGTGGGTAATATTTCTCAATGCCCGAAGTGGAGCTGGAAATGTGCTTTCTGAATATGAGTATGATTATGCAAATGGCTGGCTCGATAAGACTGAATCTGATGAACCGAAATCTGAATATGCTGAATCAGATAATTCTTTTGGATTCACTGCAAACGGAGATTCATTTAGGAACCTGATTCAAAGACTTTGTAAAAAAGAATGCCCCAATGTTACAGTTGTGCTTCTTTGCTATGATGGGCCTTTCGTATCACGTATTACTGGACACGAAAATATCAATTATGACTATCCCCATAATTTATCAGACTCAAGGATTATTAATATTAATGAATATGAATTGTCTGAAACGGAACACTCAAAGAATACCTATTTAATCGACCAGAAAGATATCGTAAAAAAAGCTATTGAATGGATAGACGACGATTCGAGCAAATTGAGATTTCTATTTTGTTTATGCTTAGTAAACAGATTGCGTTATCCTTCTATGGTTTGGTCTTGGCCATTTAATAAAGGACAAGATACAACTGAAAAATGGAGCTACCAAGCTGATGAGTGGATTGAAGAACTACAAAAACGACAAGTTCTGAGACGCAAAAAAGGCGGTTTTATATGGATGCATTGCGATATAAGAAATCTTTTAAGAAAGGATTTACTCAAAAATAATCAAATTTTAGATGATGATTTATCATCCATTCATGATGGGTTAGCTAAATGGTATCACAGATTATTTGCTGCCTCCGATGACCCGATAACTGCATTTGAAATAATTTATCACAGAATAAATGAAGCAACTGCTCTGATAAAAAGGAATGATATCGGTGAAGCTAATCAATCAGTTTTAAGAATATTTACTTGTCTTGGAGATATTACTAGAGTTCTGGAGGTTGCAAGACCAGCTATTCTTTCATGGGGGTTCTCAAAAGGTATCTGTCATGAGCTTTATGTGTTACGAGAGATTCATCTAAAGATATTATTGAATGAATTGGAATCAAATAGAAAATTTATACAGAACAATTTCAATAAAGTGAGAGATATCATTTTTCGAATATGGGAAACATCTCTAAGAATGAATCGTGATCTTGCTCGTGAAGTTGGAGAAAATACCATAGCTATTAAGAGACATCATCAGCTTAGAATTGCTCAGTATGCACGAACCCATAATCCCGACAAATTTGTTGTAACAGTTTCTGATTATCAAAATATGCTTATGAGTTCTGACCCAATTGAAAGAGCAAAATGTCTTAACTATGTATTAAATCCTCGGGGGATAGGATTGGGCTCTCACGAATTATTATCTGAATGGATTTCATCTTGGAATGAACTATCAATCCTCGGGATCGCAATTCGATCATATTCCTTTTCGAGTAAATGCTTCGACATGATTTATAAGAGGTTAAAATTTCCTAGCTCAATTTTGAAATCGTCGACTTCGTTATATGACGAATCTGAGAAAATAATAGAACTTGATAAATGGATCAATTATTTATCAAAAGACAATAATATTAAAAAATCAAATCAATTCCAAGCAGTTATCGGCAGGGTAATAAAAACACTTCAAAGAGAGCAGCAGCTTGCCCTAGCAGTTGGCCAGTCATACCTTGTGATTAGTGCTCATGACGAAGCCATCGGAAAAATAAGCGATTTTCATGATAAAGCAGCTAAATCTTTTAATCGAGCTTCTCGAGCATTTCAAGCTGCGAGAATACTACAGAAACATGTAGGTGAAAGTGTGTGGCCATTGCCTCTCTCTGTGAGGTCTTTAGATAAATATAATGTATCTGAATGGTATGAAGATCGCCAAAGGCTATTGACTCAAGAAGGTTTGGCGGTCGCCTTTAATAAGGAAAAAGATTATCGAAAAGCACACCGTCGACTCAATGAGGCAGAAGCAGCTTTGTCACAAACAAGACATTCGAGGGGAGCGATGGAGCAAGCGATTATTGAACTTCATAGATCCGAAGTTTTAATACAAGAGGCACTCTTCGTCATAAGAAATGAAAAAGGAGCTGCCTCAACTCTAGGAGAGTACCAATCTGATATAATCAAAGAAATAATAGGGCATGAAACTCCCAATTTTGAACAGCTGTGTGCGAATTGCAAGAAATATTCAAAGTCACCTAAAGAGTTACAAAGCTCCTTGTTATCACTAGAGGATGGATGGCAATCTCTAGATCGAGCGAATGAGATGCTTAAAGTAAACAGAAAAAATGTCTGGTGGACGACTTGGTATTATGAAATAAGAATAAAATTAATCGAAGTGATGATTTTCGCAAAACTAAGTTCTATTACTCAAAATAATAAAATTGAATATTCGGTTGATAATGACTTACCGTATATATGTTTTAGTTATGCACCATACGGTATGCCAACTCTTGCTGATCGGATTTTAGAGGATGCTCATCGTGTGGTCCGGCTTGATCTTTTTCGGTATGGCAGAATTCTAAATTCGTATGCAAACATTACTGTTGCATTTGCTTTGTGGCGGAGATTTACAAGTAAAAAAAGTGAAAATGCATCACTCAGTAAAGAAGTAGAAGAAAATTCACTCGCATTTAGACAGAAAAATATGATTCAGAATTTGAATGCAGGAATCGAAGGACTTGATGCTAGAAATGATAGAAGAAAGTATTTAGATGATATGCATAAATCAACACGCTTAGACAATCATGTTGACGATACAGTCTCTTTGCTGAAAAAATATGTTGAAAAAATCAATATGCTTTTATCGCCTAAAGATTAATAAAAAACAGAAAAAATGGCATTTACCAATCTAATTTCCTCCGGTGAATTGAAAAAATATTTAAGAGTATAAAAACAATGATTACGGTTTATACACATCTTGTTATTCAACCGCCATTATAATGGAATACCTCTTCCTCAATTGTTTTTCAAGTTAATCTCAACCGAACCCACCAATAAAATATTCATTTTTTGCAACCAACTTCGCATAGACGATTCGTCGTCCCACGAAGGTTGTATATAAACCATAGGGGGCTTAGTCCATTATTAGCCCCCACCGGGGGTAACTTTTTAACATAAACTATCCAACAATTCGGCTATTCATTTTTTGTAACACAAGTGCACGCTTTGATCTCAATCTGATGTGTGCAGCCACTCCATTAAAGTGGCTGTACTTCCCGCAGGACTCGGTAGATCGTTGGTCTTGATAGCCCAGTCACACGAGCGATCTTTGTGATTGCTTTGCCAGCATGTTTCATCTCATGGATGGCATTGACTTGATCGTCAGTTACCTTCCAACGCCAGCCCTTCTCGCTTCCGCCCCATCTCTTTCCGTTCTTTCTTGCGACTGCTTGCCCTGCCGCAACACGTTCGGCTCTGATCTCAGTTTCGTACTCAGCGACCGATGCAAGGATGCGTGCATGTAATCGACCTGCTGGAGACTCCAATGAGAATCCATCTTTCAAACTGACGAGATCAACTCGGCGTTCTCGGAGTTCGTCGAAGAGCTGGCAAAGTCCCTTGGTCGTTCTCCCTAGACGATCAAGACGCCAGACCACAATCCGGTCCAGTTTCCCCATGCGAAGAGATTCGAGAAGTTGATCCATTCCCGGACGGCTCATTGTCCTTCCTGAAAATGTATCTCGAAACCAGATCACTTCGCCACCATTGGCTTCGCACCAACGTTCCAGATCTGGTGACTGACTGGCGTGCTTCTGATCCTTTGTAGAAACTCGCATGTAAACCGCTGTTGATTTCGCCATCTGTATGACTCCCATATTGAATTTCTGTTTCGGACAGATGGCTTATGGGTGTCAGAATTTGTAAAGTGTAGATTACAGGAGACACGTTACAGATATGAGAGACAGGATCGACCTAGATTTACAGCGGATCAAACCCCAGAATCAGAGATTATTGACTGTTTACAATTACTGCGTTCATGTCAGTGAGATAACTCGATTTCTTAGAATGAGTGAATGATCATGAAGAGTTCTCCATTATGCTTGCATCACATAGGTGAACCACTCGTAGCATCAATCATGAGAGATCTGTTAGCTAATGGTAAATATTCGGAAATCACATGTAGAGGCTTTGGTGACCAAACAGTCTCACTCCGTAACTTATTGAAAAGCCATGATTTTGCGGATGAATTAAATGTAGAAGACCATGTTTCGATACAGAGAATTCGAATCAACAATTCTGATTATGGAGTAGATGGTGAAAGCAGAATTGATTGCCTGCTTGCAGACAAAACAAAGGGTATGGGCATGGAGATCAAGCTTGGAACGACTCGAATGACAACGGGGGCTTTTCAGAAACGTTTTTTGATGCCATGCAAGAAAGATAAGCATGAACCGCCACGGGTTTCAGGAAGTATGATCGCAATACTCGACAAAAGGTTTGATTCTTTTGATTCTCATTTAGAGATGCAGGAAAAAGATAAGGTAGATATATCAGCATCGTATGAAGGGAAGAGTCTTCCAATGTCAGACACGTGGTTGCTAATGGTTCGTCAGAAAGTATGGGAAAAATGGAAATTCGGAAAAACCGGACCAGTGATACGTGCATGTCATGTTTTGATTTTCGAAGAAATCGTAAAACTTTTGGGAGGTGGAACTAGATTTAATCAAATTGTCAGTGACTTGATTGGAAATGACTTTGCCGAAGACTGGAAACTCATTGACTAAGTGAAGTGTGAGTTGATAGAACCTAGTTGTCAATCTGACAAGTTCTCTCCGGGTGTCTTTCCCTCAGCATCTCATCTGACGCCGAGTCCCCTTTCCATAGTAAGTTCTCTTGGGAAAACGATGGAGCTTGAGTTTAATTCTGGTTCTGTCTTTGGGCCTCTGTTTCTTTTTGTTCACATTCAGATCTCCCGTAATTAATAGAAGGTGTCGGGAGTCCTCCGTGACTCCCGGACACAAGTTGTTGATCACTCAGGTTCGAAACTGAAATAGAAACGTGGAGAGTGTTGAAATTTCAACGTTCCCCTTATGCCATCCGATTTTCGTCTTGCCAGCACAAAGGGGGCCATAAATCCTTCGACTAAAAACTCCTGCTGTAGCTCTGTACTATCGAAAACCTGTCCATGCTTGGCCTCAAGGTACTCCCGACTTCCTTCCACAGCATTAATACTTTGTGTCATTTTCCGGCGAATTGATTCAGTCTGATCTGTCATTGGCATCTCCTGAAAAAGTGATAAGTGATTTGTACACAGGTCATGAGGGTGTCATTTAGTGAGACCTTGAGACTTACGTTGACGCCTCTTTTTGAGCCTTTCTTGATGGCGATGTCTCACTTGAGATCACCAGTCTGCATTTTCGCCGTACCGTTCTGTAGAGACCAATTCCAAATGCTTCTGAGGAGAAACGTAGAAATGGTGAGTCTGAAATTCATCTATATTCTTACCGTTCCATTCGTCCCCCTCATATGTAATGAGATCACAGGTGATCCAGCGTTGAGTTCTTTCAACCTGCTCCCCTTCACGTTCAAATGTCCGCTCCCAGACGGCCCACAAGACTCCCGAACATTTGCCACCCTTAAAACAAAAGGCAAGACAAGTTGATTTAACAAGAACACCATTGAGTTCTCGTTCCCAAGGTCTCGTTCTCTGTCGAATTAGCTCCTGTCTTGATACACCTGTTGGAAATGTCCAGCCCATATAGATCTCCAGTAAAAAAGAAAAAACTGCTGAGAGAATCACAATGATTCTCACAACAGCCTTGTGGGTGTCTGGTATCTGGAACTCAGAGTTTAGAACTCGTCGTAGCCGAAGAAGCCGAAGTATTCGTCTGCCTGCTCGAAATCTTCGAGTTCTTGCTGCTGGAGAATATCGTCCCAAGGTTCGTCAAATGGAAATTCTTCGTCGTACTCTTCGGCGAACTCATCAGCCGTTTGTTCATCCAGAATGTCGCCATAGTTGCCGTTCAAATGACTCTCCATGAATGAATCTAACTGGTCGTCCATCATTTGTTTCTCCTGAAAAGATATTTGATGTTAAGCACAATGTGATTGAGGGTGTCGATTTCAGTATTCTTCGGGTAGAAGAATCGTGGTGGCAGACCGATCAGCTTCCGTGATTATCCAGATCTTTGTTTTGTCATTGAGATGGTACACACTGAAAATGCGGTCGCCATTTTTTAAGGCCAGTTCATTGGCTTCTCGGTCTTCTGGGGACAGTTCGTTCCAGTCGCCAAAAGAATGTCTTTCAAAGAATTCCAACGGTGACTGATTGTTTGGCTGGAGAGCATCAAGAGCTCCATGAGTGGCGACTGTTTTGCCTAGCTGGAAGAGTGGTTTGCTTTTTTGAATCATTATGTTCCCTTCTAAAAATGATTGTGTTTAGTTGAACAATCATCTGTTGGGTGTCAGATGGGGATAACTTCATATCCAACTTCTTCTTCTCTATTAGCCAATTTCTGAATTGATTCGAACGCATTGGCTTACCTGTCTGTCGAAGTATCTTTTGCTTTATAATTGAATTAGAATGCTATCATTCTTTCCTCTGTGGAAAGCATTTCCAACAAAAAAAGATAGGGCTTTGCGATGACAGAAACTAAAAAGAAATATGAAATAGAACTTAAAGTTGAAGACATGAGAACTGGTAGTACCTTGATGTATGCGAAGAAAGAAATCGAATCGGAAAATGACTATGCCGAAGGTGATGACTTATCAGGTGAGTTTGATTATCTATATAAAGAATATGAATTGACTCACGAAGGCGTAACTTTTTCAATAGGTTCAAAGTTTATCGTTGAAGAATGTATGACCCCAAAAGATAAACCGAAACGATTGCTATTAGAGACTTACGCTGAGTATGACGATGGGGTACGACCAAGCGTGCTTAGAAAAAAGTTACTAGAAAATGGCTGGCGTGTAACTCCAGAAGAATAACTAGCAATGAACTTTGTGTCTGCTTCCCCACTGTCTCAAAGGGCAGTGTGGTTTGTTTTCGTAGCCTGATAATATCAACCTAATAGGACAAAACTTTTTTTCAAGGGATCTTGGAAATAACATCTTTATGGATTGATAGCCGGTGTCATTCAGATTCATCGAGCATTTTCTGATATCGTTGACGAGCTCTGAAAAAACTTGCCCTGCTCTTGCCAGTTTTGTCGCACCAGAAAGTCTGCTGATCAGCCGGGGACTCTGGATGTTTTTCCATCGCCTGCTTCATCACTTTTGCATCGACGGTTTTATTGTCGAGACGCTTGGTTGCCACTTGCTTTCTTCCAAGCGACATGAGCTGGCTTTTGATTAATGGACGACAGTCGATGCCCTCCTCACGAGCATATTTAAGCTTTCGCAGACTTGGTCCAAGAAGCCTCAGTGATAGCTGACGGTCTTCTGCGTTTTGTTCGATGTAGTCGATCACAGCTTCACATTCTTCGGGTGTCACTCCATGGAATCCCTGAGCAGAGAGATTACGCATCATCTCGATCACTTCGCCGTTAGTTGCAGATAGCTCAAACTGATCACAGCGACTGAGGACGGCTTTAAAAGCATCATTTTTGGGAATGACATTGGCAGCAAAAATGCAACGAGAAGTAAATTCAAAACTTGATGGAAGGTCGCTGAGTTGAGAACTTCCATAGGTAACGATACGAGGATTTCCCCAGAGTGCTGACCTCAACAAGCCCAAATGCGGCATAGATGAATACATGCTGTCAACGTCATCGAAAAACAGTACAGCATCATCACGATGTTGAAAAAGAGTCCCGTATAGAGCGAGGGGCGTGATATGTGAATTTATGATGATTGGATCTACGCCATATTCATCCAGCACTTGTAGAATGGTCCGACTCTTGCCGAGTCCACCTTGAGAGCCAAATACAAACAAGGCATGGCTCATTTTCTTAGTCAATAAACGAACATGATGAGCTAAGAGTTCTTGTTTCTTTTCCAGAGAAGTAACTGTAGTCGGTGTATCCATTATTTTATTCCTTTCAGATTAATTGCGGGTGTCATTTTTTAATGATCGCCGTCCTGATCCAGAACTAACAGTGGTCTTCGATCTCAACTGAAAGACCACTGAGATCTGAACCGATCAGTGACGGCGATCAATCTACTTGTGGGTGTCAGCAGGAAACCTCAACTGGCTTGAATGACATGATGTAGTCTGCCGCTTTTGAGGCTTGCGATGAAGCCTTGAAAATGAAGGATGAGTCCTGTTTCATTTTTTTGAGCCAGCCATCGAGATAGGCGTGGTGGTTTTCATCATTCATTGGAATGTTAAGCTCTGAGCAGATATAGCATGCTCCTATTTCTGCGATTAATTCGCCGAGAGCATATCCATTATTATTTCTATCCCAGTTAAGTCGTTTTTCCGTCCAATGAACGATTTCGTGGAATAGAACTTCATAATAAGCAGATCCTGCAAACTGATCTCGATTCGGGACTTGGATGTAGTCTCCGGGGATATCGTAGTACGCCTGATTTCCACCATGTCGGATATCAGCTTCGGTTGCTTCGATCAATTCGTCAGCTTCATCAAAAGTGTTGCTCTCTGAATTGCAGGTGTCAGTGCTGTAACCGACACGAAGATAATCGAGGTGATCTCCTTCAACTTGGTCGATGTTGAAGACCGTATATGTGCGAAGAAGAAAATAAGTCTCTTCTGGTTCGTCATGATCATTTTGTTTCTTGGTGACCGGCTTGCAGAAGACGATTTTTGTTCCCCACTGCCCACTTGGAACATGCGATGGTCGTCGCATTACTTTCCCGCCAAGTTCGCTCCATTGCTTATAAGTTCCCCAGTGGCGAGACTGAAAACCATGACGCTCACTGGCAAGACCCAGTAAGAGAGGATTAACGCCGGAATATAGATCACCTGAAACAACATTCTTTGGCATACCACAGTTGCGATCTGAACTCCAAGGTTTTCGCCAAGCCAGAGTTCCACTTTCCAGAGCAGAAATGATTTGATTTGTGATTTCGCTTCGGATTTGCTGATTGCGTGACACTAGCCGTCTCCTTTTGAGGTTGAGTTGACGACTTACTTAAGGGTGTCAATTATTTTTGAGGGGCGTAGGTCTGTGTCTCAAGAGAATTGAGATGGGGGCTGGGATGGGCTTTTGAGACTGATTCAGGCAAAAGCGTTCGCAGCTAAAGTCCTTAAATAATAGGCTTTTATTGAGATTTGCTGTATGGCTGATGTAGTTGAGTCTCAAATTTCAATGAGATTGGAGAATCAGAACACGTGCGGAAATTGAAAGACAAAACGGCTAAGATTTGTCTCAGAGAACGAAGATGCTGGAATGAATTTCAGCAATCATCCCGACAGACTGACACCCGAACTCGCTATCATAGATGAACCTGATCATCACCTGTTAAAATTCAATGAGGACGATCCAAAACGCTCCGGTTCTCTGGCAGCGTCTTTCCATCCATGAGCATAAATACCGACGCCCCAGAAACGGACGGTAGTGACTGCCCCACTAACCATGGAACAACCAGCATCCAGTAACTTTCTAAAGACCGATTGACATATGTCTCGTCTGGTTGCAAGATAACATCTCACGAGTTCTCTTCAATTCAATTTGGCTGGGAGAAATAATCATGTCTCAAGGTAAGTGGCAAGAGATGATTGGTGCTGCTGCATTTGTTGTTTTTTGTTTTATGCTTAACGGATGTCAGGAAGATCAAAGAGTCGCCCCACAACCTAAATCAGCTTCCATCTCAATTCAATCCGAGAAGGTGAAACAAGAAGAAAGTCAGGAGTTTAAACGGTATCGCAAAGCTGCTGAACAGGGAGAAGCCGAAGCACAATACAATTTAGGAGTCATGTATGCTAACCCAGACCGCCGTGCGGCAGAGTGGGTACTGAGTATTGGGGGGCAAGTAGCGGTATTTGCTAACGATAAGAAAGTTGCCGCCAAGAGACTGGAGAACTTGCCTACAGAACCATTCTTTGTGTATACGATTAGTCTTTATGAGAAGGAGAAGGTGACTGATGACGGACTTCGATTATTGAAAGATTTGAAGCAACTTTCAGAGCTTCATCTCAGATCAACCCCTGTCACTAATGCGGGTATGCAGCATCTCGCTAAACTTACCAATTTGACTACTTTAAATATCTCTCAAACTTCTGTTGGTGATGATGGGCTCAAGCACCTCACCAATCTACGGAACCTTACCTATCTTAGTCTTCACTCGACAAAGTCTGGCGACAAAGGTCTGGAACACATCAAAAACCTGATTAAGATCAATACACTAAAGGGAGGTAGACTTACCACCGACGATGGACTCAAGCATCTAGGTCAGATGAAACAGTTGTCATCGCTATCACTTCTTGATTCTCATGTAACTGGCAGTGGACTGATTCATCTACCCGATTCTGAAAAACTGGTGTCCCTTTATTTACCGGGATCTCTTGTAACTGACAGTAGTTTGCAGAATGTCGGCAAGTTCAAGAACCTGAAAATACTTGATCTACATGGCACAAAAATCACCGATGTTGGTTTGAAGCATCTCGAATCGTTTAAGCGATTGGAGTTACTTGATCTCAAAGAAACTAAAGTGACCATAACGGGTATCAATGCACTGACCAAGAAGTTACCGCAATGTAAAATTACTTATGGTCCTGAAGAAGAGAAACCGATCGTCATCGAACCCACCCTACGTTGAATAAGCCACATAGGAAACACTCAGAAAATGTCCCAACATCACTGGGAGCGGATTCAATCATCTCATCGCACTGCCGAGGTTACGCATATTATCTCTTCTAACGACACCCGTCTGTACTGCTCTTTCAAAAATAGATCAAAAGCACCATCACCCTCTGGAACTTCAAATTCCCGAAGCGTCTTGACGAAGCTATTGAAAGCAGTCAGGTTCTTCTCAGTAAGCCCTTCCATATAAACAGATTGAAATTTGTGTTTCTTGATCAAGAATCTCAGGATCTGTTTTTGCTCTTTCTGAATTGCCTCCACATCATTCAGAAATTCAAGATACTGTTTATCGATTTCAGCTTCTGATAATCTGCCATCTGATGAATTTGAAAGATCAGAAGCAAAATCCTCTTTGGAAATGAAGTGCCAATTCAGCAGATGAATGATGATCTGTTTTGGTTTGGATTCAGTTGTCGTGGAAGTGACGGAATGGACTTCGGGGAGATTGCGGAGTTGGGAGAGGAGATCGGAATCATCACAGAATGCAAAAGGGGCTGCTAAGTGCAGGCATAAGAAGATGGAGGCACAACGGTAACAAGCGATCATGTTTGTAGTTTATCCCAAAAGGATAAGTCAGATAGAATAACAGCAATCTGTGTGCCTGCTACAGACGGCTGATTTATTATACTACCATGAAAGAAAAAACAACCATTTTAATATAAGAATTGTCATGATCTTTCGCCTCTCCCAAAGACTCAAGACTGGCAAGTTGGTTGAAGTTGTCTTTATAATTTCGGTATGAACTCCTCTCATATCTGTAGATGTCGTTCAGTTTGGGTCTCCTGCTTTTTTTTCGCTAATATTTACCGGGCGAAGGGACCAGAAAGACAACGAAACCCAGTCAGTCGCTAAAACTATTGGAATACACTATGGCGAAAGAATGGCATTATGCAATAGGCGGCGAAAAATACGGTCCTGTCACGTCCCAGCAGTTAAAGGCACTCGCTGATTCCGGCGAACTTCAACCGTCCGATCTCGCTTGGACAGAAGGAAAGGATGAATGGAAACCAGCAAGTGGCATCAAGGGATTGTTTCCCGACAAACCCCAACGAAAGCCGACTCCTCCAGTCCCAGCTAGCGACGAGAAAAAAGTAAGCATCTCTTTCCAGTCATCGCTTGCACATGGTGGGAAATATGCTACGGCGATTGGCGGTATCTGTGGTCTTGCCGCTGATTTTCTCACACCTCTCGGTCCGTTCAATGGTTACCTCGCCATCATTACTGCTCTGTGTGGTATCACATTTTTTCTAATGTGGCGGCGACTTTCGAAAGAACAACGATCCAACTGGGATCTGATGATTCCCCATCAAGCAATGATATTTTCCGTTTATTTGTTGCTGGCTTTTGGATTCTGGTATGGAGCCGCCGCTATGTGTGATTCCGGCGATAACGGAGTGCTTGGTGCAAACATCACCGCCGTCGCCCAAATTCAAAATACACTTCTTGGCATTGAATCGACCGTCCAAGATATCAAAAAAGACACGAGTGAGATTCTTTCTGAAACGAAGAAGATCTCAGGGAATATTGACAAACTTGGTAACCTCGGCGGTCTAAAGAATGAGCCCAAAACGCCATCCGAATTCTATCACAACGCTCGTGTCCACGAGCTAAGTGGTGATTTTCGACAAGCATTCGACTCTTACGAACGCTATGTGTCCTTCGACCAGCCCTTTATCGATCCAATCGATTCCTATCTTACGTTGTTGAAGTCGCAGAACGGCTACCAAGCGGCAGCACACGAATTACGAAAGTTGAAGGAGCAATTCCCTTCAAGCACTGCGATTGAGTTTGTGTCACTCCGTTTAGAAACGGGACAGGAACGACTCAATTCGTTGGAAAAGTTCGCTCAATCCCATCCCGAATTCGGTCCTGCATTGCTTGATCTGGCAGATTTCTATTCTGCCGACCAGATGCCAAATCGTTCGACCGTAGATATGGGAAAAGAACGTAACTATCTCGAAAAGCTACTGGAAGCGTCAGTCACTGGAAAGTTCGACCGGTACTTTATCGACAAGAAGTTCGCAGACAACCTTCTTGCTGATGCGAGGGGGCGTCTCACGGCCAGCGAGAACGGAGCGGCGACTTTTCAGAGCAGCCAAACGGTGTTTTTAGCAAATCACAACCAAGTCTGGGTCATGGATAATAAGGCGACGAATATCTTTTACTCATTCGACCAGAATGAATGGAACGCCGTTACAGACCTTGTGAAGACGAATTTTTTGAGGCGTGGGACGATTTCAGATCAACGAATCTTTGACCAGTCGAAGCTCGTTTACATCAAGTATCTGGATCATCGAGGTCAAGAAAGCCAAGTTTTCAAGATCGGTATTGCAAGCGTCAAACAGTCCAGTCCACCAAAAGGGTTGGGACAACCGATAAACCCATCCCGGTTTATAAAAGACTGATTCCCCGGTCTCGGGAAATCAGTCAAACCTCGGTGAAATGGAGTTATTCAAACAGACCACGTTTAATCGATGAAATTGGAGACGGTTGATTGTTTAGGATCTATCACTCCACCACCTCCAGTTTTTCAACCGGCGACTGACGGAAGCCGTTGCCGGTGTCCTGCTCTGCTCCGGGGAGCAGATTGGATTTCCCACCAAAAACGAGATTGAAGTTTGTTGTCGCAATGTGTCGGAATAGCTTTTGTGCCACATTGCGACTGAAATGGAGATTTTAAGCGGATGAAGTGTGGTGCGAATATGTCTGTGTTTGCAGTGTTTTGTGGCAATACACAGGCATTGAAGGCTGTGGAAGTCTCATGTTTCAATGAAACTCATTAACGGAGGACATTCGGACCTTGGGAGGCAGATTGTGGTCTCGAAAATCTACAACTTCTGGGAGTGGTCCCTGTTCGTAATTTAGGTAGATAAAATGTATGCTTTACGAACATAGAAAACATAATCTTAATATTGGCGAACTCCAATGATCTTCCGCCTCTCCCAAAAGCTCAATCAGAAAATCAAAACAGGCACATTAGAAGCACTTCCCTTACATGAGAATCCATTCGCTGACTGGTCCTGCCATATATTCCCTGCAAATCGCCGTCAGTATATTTTACTGAGTAATACCAAGTCACTTTATTCGTGTGTAATGCCAGCTAAAGGCATTACTAATCAAAAACGGTTTTCTGAAAGTGCGATGAACTGTATCGGAGATTTCACAGCCGACGATGCCAATCAATGGGCATTCCGAAAATTTATTGCTCCAGAAAGCGAAACCATTCAGTTTTCGAAAGCATTGAATCGTTCTGTGACAAGCTCGAT
>TARA_R100001132_G_C3276043_1_pt1 | contig 40768 bp, 22 predicted proteins | sample TARA_R100001132 | Tara Oceans TARA_R100001132 (sample SAMEA2621247) | marine metagenome | biome: marine biome (ENVO:00000447); feature: mesopelagic zone (ENVO:00000213); material: "saline water (ENVO:00002010), including plankton (ENVO:xxxxxxxx)" | depth 800 m | reverse complement strand
CCCGATCATGCGCATTCCAGAAGCCACCTGAGCGTCGATCGCGGGCCCCGAATCGAAAGTCCCCCTGAGATCAAGCCACACAGCATCCACGCCATCCACTGGGATCGTTTTTTCCACCGGGCTTTCGCCGGGTTTCAGCTGAAATTGACCGCGCCATCTCTCCAGATTCGCAGCGATCCCGCCTCCCACAGAAGAGAGCGTCAACTTGACATCCTTACCAGCATCCGGAATTCGAAAACTGGCTGAAATCATGCCCTGTTGAGCCGGGGAAAGTGCAACCTGTTCCCAGCCGGAAGGTACCTGAAACTGGATACCATCGATTTCTGTTGATCCGCCTGAATCTGAAACGGGATCACTGGTTTCGGGCGCGGAGTCAGTTAAGGCAGGTGCCGTAGGAATTGGTGGTTCCTCCTGCACGCTCGAATGATCGGATCCACAACCCAAAACCAGACAGACAGTCAATGCAAGTAGAACAGGGAGTATGCTCTGCTTTCGTTCGAAGTAAGTTTTCACCTGACAATTCCCGGTTTACAGATCAAGTTTAAGCTGCAAAATGGTCTTTTTCAGTTTATCAGTTTAAACCAGGCTCAACCAGTGATTCGACTTCTTCGTTATACTTTTGAGACAGCCGGATAATCTCATCCCGAATTTCGAAGTAGGCATCGATGACATCAGAATCCCATTGCAGGCCTTTTCCCTCTCGGAAGATATTCTCGAGGCGTTCCAGAGGCATTCCCTTTCGATAGGGACGATCGCTGCCCATCGCGTCGTAGGCATCTGCAACAGCGATAATCCGCGCCATCAGCGGGATATCCGATCCCCGTAAACCATCCGGATATCCGCGTCCGTCAATCTGCTCATGGTGATTGCGAATCCCCGGCAGGAGATTCTTCAGCTTTTTAATACCTGTCAGGATTTTATATCCAATCATCGGATGCTTTTGAATCTGGGCAAATTCCTCATCAGTCAACCTGCCTTCCTTTCGGAGGATTCCATCATCGACTCCGATTTTCCCGATATCATGCAGCAGGCCAGAAAGATAAATATCCTGAAGAAACTCACCAGAATAGCCCAGCTGTTTTGCCAGTTTCTGTGCAATCAATGCCACCCGCTCGCTATGGCCGCGTGTGTAAGGATCTTTGGCATCCAACGTAGAAATAAAGGACTTCACAAAGCTCAACATCAGTTCTTCCTGTTGAGCATACAGGTCAATATTTCTTAAATGAGTTCCCAGGAACGAAGCAACTGAATTCAACAGACTGGCCTGGATCGTACCGTACTCTTCACTTTTCAGTAAATTACAACTGAGAATCCAGCCAAACGGGTTGATACCGTCAGAAACAGGAACCAGCACCAGATTATGCAGATCGGGAAATTCAAGCGACAGCAGAGAACTCTCTACCTGATTGATGACCAGAGGCTGATTCCAGTTAAATCCATCAAACTGGGCAACCAGTCGCGCCAGCTTCAGTTCATCAAAATCTGTCTGGCTGTGAGACAGAAATCGTGATGTATTATCCTGTGCCTCAAACCAGATGATGTTGGTTTCTGCTTCGATCAGAGTACTGATTCGGTCGAGGCAGAGCTGGCCCAGTTGTTCCGGACTTTCAGAGATTTTTAAATGCTGTGCCACCTCATGTAACAGACTGATTTCCTCAAAGGTCTCATCCAGGCACTCTGAGAGATTATCCACTTCGTCATTTAATTGCGTCAGCTGCTGTTCTTCATCAAGATGCAGCACCGCCAGACTCAATAAGGCATGCAGAGATTTCACGTCCAGAACCCGCTGATTCTCCAGCCAGAAATCCAGATCTTCCGAACTCCATTCCTGCTTGACTGCGGATAAAACCATCTCCGTCAGCTTTCGTTTTTCTCTTGAAAACACAAATCCGACGGCAATAAAGCGCTGCTGCGCATCCTGGAGCAGGGGAATCAGATAGTGAGTAATGCCATTCGCATTTTCAATAAGAGTCAGGCCGTCAACGGTCGCGATTTCACTTAGAACATCCGCTGGAAAATAGGCGAGCGACCGGGCATTGGATTTGTCGTACAGAACCTGTTGATTACCATCGAAGCAATGCATCGACAGCCCCGTCAGCTCTGAAATCCGCTTCATGCGACTGATGGCCAGATCATTCCTAGCATCCTGATGCAATTCCAGATCCCATTCACCACCACATTTACTGAAGTTGGACAGCTTTTTTAACGAGTCAATTGTGCCTAAAACCATAATACGATCTCAACTTTCTAAAGGTAATTCCCCTTAAAAAGCTAGTTCGCAATCGCAAGTCGGCAAACCAGATTTTACTTCCGGATAGCAATTGCCCCCTCTTTCATCAATTCCCGGCGATCTTAGATCAAAATTAAAGAGATACGTTCAAACCAGCCTCTAAAATCAGTCGTAGTGAACAGTTTCTGCTGTGGCCCCAGATTAATATGAACATTCAGCCAGAATCATCGCTCACATATTCTGTGCGCAGGACCGATTCAAATCCTAAAGCGAAACATAAAAAGAATTAACGACTCTCTCCAAAGGGAGTTGATGTGTGGTTGGTTTAAAATTCGGCATATCTCCTGTTCACCAGTCACAACCGGGAAATATTGAGCCTCAAAAATCTTATGGAACGATTATACTCTCAAGCCGGATTACATTACTTATTCCGGCTGAAACAGAAAAATAAGAAGGGGTCTCAGGAAATTGTTCACCAAAAACAATGCATAGACTAAAAAAGTCTTTTCCAGAGCGTCTGACAGGTCATCATGGAGTCTCACGAACTCATAGGCTTAAGACCAAATGACCTCGGAGAAACTACCGTAAACTGGAGCCCGTCTACAGCAGAAACAGGCAAACAGAGAGGGGAAATTTCAGGTCTCGGAGTCGCTCTTACGATACCTGGCACTTACCTGATTCAGTTGCTGACGTTCTTTGGGAGTCAGCGATTCCAAGCCGAATTCGTGAACTTTATCCAGAAGCAAATCGAGCTGTTTTTCTGCATCCCGATTCTTCTCGCGCTCACGCAGTTTTTTCTGCATTTTGCGTTTTTCTCGCCACCTCTGAAAAAAGCCGGCCTGCTTCTCTACCAGTTGACTACTCGAACGTTCCAGGCTGGTATACCCCTGGGAAAAATCATACCCAAAGATGGAGTCGTCATAGGAATCTTCTCTTTGAGCCGAGGTGAATTCGATTAAATTCAGCATCAGTAACAGGGCACTGAAAAAAACGACCCAGACACTGTGAGTGCTCAAGCCCACCACCATACCGATGCCCCCAATCCAGAAACTGGCACTCAGTAAAATGCGATGCACGACCGTTTCATCAAAGCGACGTGAGAGAAGCATCTGGAGAACTTTTCCACCATCCAGAGGAAGTACAGGTATCAGGTTGACCAGTAATAACAGCCAGTTTAAATTGAAAACCATCAATAAAATGGCCTGCCCGAGTTGATTACTTAAATCGAGGGCTGGCAGTTTGACAGGGTTGAGTGAATCTGAAAGATGACCGGACCAGATCACGGCTGGCAGGGTAATCGCACAGAGCAGAAAATTGACAGCCGGGCCCCCCAGAACTGTTAACAGTCGGGCAGAAAATGTTCGTTCGGGGTTGCAGGGAACCAGTCCCCCCAGAGGCCAGAGAACGATTTGATCTGCTTCTCCCCCCGTCAGTCGACAGGCAACGACATGCCCCATCTCATGCAGGAACACACTGATAAACAGAATTCCAAACAGGGCCACTCCCAGTCCCAGTGAATAATGAGACCAGAAAACCAGCAGTAATACAGGTAGAAAGATGCTGACGCGAACCTGGGTCAGGAACCAGGTTCCTATTGAAAATGACCAGTGCAAAGGGTTGGAACGACTCATCTTTACGAAAACCTGAAGAAGATCATCATGGACATACCCAAAGTCAGGGGACAGGGCAGATCAATCTGAAAATCAAATGGAAACGTTTCACACATAGAAGGTAATATTTACTTAATGTTATACACCCATTATCCCCTTGGCAATTCCACTCTATTCGACCTCGATAAATCTTAGTCAAATCCAACAGCTAAAGCATCCCCAAAAGTTGTTTTGCCCCCATCTCCCGGGCAATCTGAGTCTGCAACTCCCATTCCGGATCGCCTGCCTGATGTTCCTGATTTGTGGAAACTGCCAGGACTCCAACCACCTGGTCTCCTTCAAAAACCGGTATGGCATAGGACTGTTTTGCTTCAAATCGCTGCAGCCATTCAGAAGACCCCTGTAATCCAGATTCGTTTGCCTGCAGGGTACCAATCGCTGGTGTTTGATCAAGGACCGCCTTGACGATCCCTAAACCCGTATTTTTTAACGAAACTTCCTGAGTTAACGCAGCAAACTCTTGCTTTACCTGTTCATTCATCCGCGCATCAGCACGAAAACCCAGTTGTACCAGATTACCAGATTCACAACGCCAGAGTCCAATCGCCCGTCCATCCAGGACTTCCAGTAACTGGTCCAGAACATCAGAAATCGATCGCTGATGTCGTATCACGGACTCGAACTGTTCCACAATCTCTGTTGCCTGCTGCTGCATATCTGTTATTCATCCTGAACTGAGAGAAACTGTCTGAAAACGTGGTCCGCTCGCCTGTCTGATTCTTTACAAGCCATTACCTGTTACTGAGAGAGCACCTTTGACCGGAAACAGCCGATCCTATATACAGATAAACCTTGAAGAAGAGGATATCTACGGTATAGAATAGACTTAGCTCGCTGTGATTTAGACAGTATGTTATATTTTCATTTCTGCGTTACTATCATACATCTGCCGTATCATTAATCCAATCTGTCTCGCTTTAATGAGGTGAGACTTTCTAATCGCTGACCATTTAATCATATCGGACGACACTAATATGGATCTGCCAACTTGCCCATCATGCGGAGCATCAGTTTTAGATGAAGACGCAGTAGAATGCCCTTTCTGTGGCGCATCTATGACGGCAAAATCCTCTGCAAAAAAACCAGCTGCCAGCAGTAAACAACCTGCAAAAACAGGGGCTGCCTCACCGGGTCCCACTGTGACCAGAAAAAGGCGGGAAACGGTTTCTGATGACGATCCGTTTGAACTGGAACGACAGCAACAGTCTTCCAAGGTGATTCCCCTGCTGCGCAAGCCAGTCAAAGGCAAGATGAATCGTTACGTCTGTCCAATGTGTGACACACCGGGATTCGCCTCTTCCAAAGTAGTCGGCAAAGAGGTGAAATGCTCTAACCCGGAATGCCTGGCTCCCGTCTTCCTGATACCTGATAATGAGGCTGCGGAACGGAAATCGGCTGAAGAGAAAAAGCCTGTCACAAAACAGAATTCAAAACTGCCACTGATTACCGCCATTGTCCTTTCTGTGGCAGTGATTGGGGGTGCCACCTGGTTTCTTACCCGGGTCCCCGATGGATCGGAACTGGCAAAACCGTTTGAAGTCCCGGCGATTGCCAACCAGTCAAAAAATTCAATGCTTCCTGATAAAAACAAACAGGTTGTCAATCCACTGGCGAATAATGGACAACAGACTCAGAACACCAGTAAGAATGAGAAAAAGCCTGTTTCGCCTGAAGTCGTTCAGAAAGCGGCTCTGGAATCAATGGTGGAACTCTCCCGTGCTCGAGAAAACCGCAGCAAACCGTTCAGTCGTCGTTTAGCGGCAGAAGCATACGCGATTTCCGGAGACCTGGCAGGCTCTCGTGAGCAGATTGCTCGAATTGATGCCGTCGATCCACCGCTGCCATTTTATAAAATATTCCCCCTCATTGAAATCGGCTGGATTCAGTTAAATGAGAAGGATACAGCCGGATTGAAGCAGACTTTAGACGAAACTGTAGAACTGTCTAATAAGATCCCCCCCTATGGAGGCCGTGATACCCTGGATCTCATCTCGCGTCTGGCTGCATTCTGGATTGCAGCTGGCAATGAAGCTGCAGCAGAAGACCTGATCAGTAAGCATCAGGCAGAAAACAGTCTGGCACAATTATCAGCTTACCTGCAGATCGCGCATGAAACCAATCACTACAATTTCGAATCGTTGATCGATTTACACCGACGCTGGAATGCGCCTCAATCAGTAGCCACAACACTCATCCTGATTTCCCATGACTATGATGAGGCAGCTCTGAACTGGGCGGCTCTGGCGTCTGAAGCAATTGACCGCACCGAAGCAGTCACGCAATGGGCATTGGCTGTACTGGAGCAGGCAATCAGTCAAAATAAAAAACCTGAAATCAGCTTGATTCAGCCTGCAGAAATGAAACTGTCCGCTACTGGAAATGCCCTGATGTATGCCCGCTGTGCCCGTGAACTGGCCGCACGGAAGCAGACAGAATCAGCAAAAGCCTTTCTGGCGAAATCAAAATCATTTCTCGAAAATGTCCCGGTTCCTTCCCCCCTGAAACTGGGCAGCCTCAAAGAAGTATATAACCTGAAACTACCCGAATCCTCTCCTCTGGAACTGACTTCTCAGGCTTACCTGCAGATCGCCTGTGCCGAAATCGAACTGGGTGAGCAGGCGGACGCGAATCGTTTTCTGAAAAATGCGGTTCAGGCAATCCAGGCTACGGCTCCCAGTCTCGCAGAAGTGCAGTCTAAGCAGAACGAATCTTCAAATTTCAATTTCAAGGACCAGATCAGAGATGAGTTAAATCTCGATACCAATGATCGAATCAATCGTGCGATTAGAGACTATCGTAAACAACTCAATTCCCTGAAGACCGCTGCGGAAAACAGGACGGCCCTGCTGGTCAATTTATTATCCCAGGCTGCAAGAACCGAGCTGGCTGCCAGCGTATGGAATTTTGCCAGTGAAAGCCAGCAGGCAGCAGAGCTGAATCTGAAAGAGTCCCTGCTGGAATCCAGCCTGCCGGCTACCATTCTCGAGGCAAATCAGAAAAATACAGATTTGACTGCCCAGATTAAAAAAGCACTCAATGACAAAATCCCCCCCTTGAAAAAAGAGGACCTGCTGGTTCAGCAGACTCTATCCCTGGTCAAAAATGACAAACCGGAACAGGCCGCACATGAAATTAATCAATCCGATCTGAAAAAACCCTGGAAAGGGCAACTGTCGCTGAAACTGCTCTCGGTGCTCATCAATGAATCAAAATTTGACCAGGCAATTCAGTTTGTTACCGCCACCAAAGATCAGGTACTTCGAGAAGATATGTTGAACTCAATCGGTGCGATTGCAGCGATTCAGAACAAAGTGGCTGAAGTCACTGCGATACTGGAGAGCAATGGCTACACTCCTACAGAGCGGATTTCCGGATACCTGGGTCTGGTCAGTGGGCTGCAGATCGCAAAAGCCAGACCGGCAAGCCCGGAACCGACTCAGAAACCAGCTGACAAACTGTAATATGCGATTCATATCGATTGTCCCGCAACAACCTGCTCAGTTCCGCTTTTTTTCCAAATGTTGTTGAACCTCATTAAGTATTTCCCTGATTTATCGCCGAATCAGATTCTGGACCCGTCAATGAAATCCGAAAAAGTATACACATAAACACACATCCTGCTACACTATATTCACCCGCTCTTCCTGACGCAGAACTCAACGATTTCGGACTTTAGCTATTTCTTCATCCAGAGTTCCCTATTCATTACTTTTGGTATAAACTAACATTCGCAAGTGAATCTCCTGGAAATAAAAGTTGACAGCTACTGAATAAGCCGTCTGTTCCAGTGCAGACAATAACGATTGATCAACAATGATCCCCAGATATACATCATGGAGGAAATGTATGAGCCGTATTGCTCATTTAGTGTTTATCCTGTTAATTTGCTTCACTGTTCCTCAGCCCGTTGCCGCAGAAAATAAATCTGCTCCGAGTATTTCACTGGTTCAGATTAATGCAGATGGCATGATTGCTGACCTGAAGTATCTGGTTCTGGATCTGGCCGATGAAAAGAAGGGTTGGAGCAATCTTGAAGAATTGCTCCCCACGTTTCTGGAAGGGATCGATAAAACACGCCCCATGCGAATCGACATCCTGCTGGGTGAAAACCAGAAGGAACGCTATCGACTGATCCTGCCTGTCAGCGACCTGGGTAAATTTCGCGATAACCTGGAAGTTTTTGAAATCTCTTCAAAGAAGCAGAGAAAAGGCCCTTATATTCTGGGAAATCTGTTCGAAGGTTTCATGAATTATCTCCAGAAAGAACAATACGTTGTCATTTCTGAAAAGCTGTCGGAAGTCGAGGAAATTACTGATCCTCTGCAAAGAGTGCAGGAACTGATTGCTGCAAAATACGATTTCAGCGCTCTCATCACCAATGAAAAAGAGGGTGTCGAAGAGCGTAAGAAATCAATGATCAGTACCCGTGAGCAGTTACTGGCTGCAGTAAAGAAAAAACGGGATGAAACAGATAACGCCTACGAATTACGAAAGCTTGCTTTCATACATCAGATGGATGAACTGGAGCGTCTGTTTGTCCAATCGGAAAAAATGGTAATCGGCTGGACCACCGATGCTGCTGAGAACGAAGGGCGTCTGGTTTTCACACTGAAAGCCATTGAAGGTTCATCACTGGACGAGAGCATCAAACAGTTCGCAACCAAACCAAGCTATTTTGCGAATGTCCCCGTTCAAATGGATGGAATTCTCAACGGCAGAATCAACCACCCTCTGGATGAAATGCGAAAAGAGAATTTCACCGCATTCTATAAGCTCCTCCTGCCAAGCCTGCAGGAACGCATCCAGGCGAATAAAGATCTCACTGACGAGCAGAAATCCGCAGGGAAAAAAGTTGCCGCGCTGATAATCGAAATGCTGGATGCCGGGAAAGAAGCCTCGCTGATTGATGGATTCATCGATACCAAATCCGTCGCAGATAACAAGTACACACTTTTAGGCGGGGCCCGCTCTACAGACGGCGCCAAGCTCAAAGAGATTGTGGAACTTCTTCCCAAGGTCATGAAAGACCAGACTGTCGAAACAGATGTTGTAAACGAAGAATCCCTGAAGATTCATAAGATCAATATCAAGGATCAGTACAAAGCCGGTTTTGAAGAACTGTTCGGTGCAGGGGAGGCCCTCTACGTGGGCAGCACTCCAGAAGCACTCTGGGTCGCCGCTGGTCCGGACTCTATCAAACGGATCACCGAAGCTTCCAAACTGGTAAAAGAACCGGCGCCAGAAAAAGTCAGTCCTGAAGTCATTGAACTGAATGTCAAAACGCTGCCCTGGCTGAAAATGGTAAATAAACTTCGTGGAGAGAAAGGAAATCAGGAAATTCGTGAGATGCTGATCAAATCACTCACCAGTACTGATGATACTTTTTCTTTCGTCATGAAACGCGAAGGAGAAACCATCGATGGCAAGGCAAAACTGGATAAAGGGATTTTGAAATTTATTGGGAATGTGATTGCCAAGTTCTCAAAAGAAACCCTTTAATATTCCATCTCCAGAGTCAGCAGAAAATAAATACAGCCGCAACGATCTCATTCGATCATTGCGGCTGTTCTATTTATGATCCTGAATAACAGCTTACCCGGTAACACCTGCAATTTTCCTGGAAAGTGACGCGAGATAAACCCTGCACGGGTTAATCCCAGTCGTCCATCATCTCTTCCAGTTTTTCCTCTTCGCTTTGATCAAGCGTCAGTCCCGTTAATTGATCTTCTACTGATTCAGAGACTGCATAGACAGGCTTGGATTCTACCGGTTTCACTTGAGTATTCTGAGTCGAAGCCTTGATGGTTGCTGTCGGCACAGATTGCTGACGTTTTCCGGAATTGGGAGTATTCGCAACGCGTGTCGCGCCGGGTTGTGCAAATCGTCTTACTTTTTCCAGAAACTCAGCCTTGGAAAAGCTGGTTTTGATAATGTAATCATTTGCCCCTCCCTGAATCGCAGCAATCACTGTTTCCTTGCTGGCATCAGATGTCAGCATGATTATCCTGGTATGTGCAAGCGTGGGATGAGAACGAAATGCCTTCAAAGTCTGCAAGCCATCCCATACAGCCATCTGCACATCTACAATGGCGATGTCGGGAGGGTACTCCAGAGCTTTATGAAATCCTTCCGATCCATCACTGGCAACTGAAACGAAATACTCACGACGTAAAAAAGAGACCATCAGATTGCGGAATAATGGATCATCGTCAATCACGAGGACTCGTGCATTTGTTTTTTCTGATGAATGTAGCATGAGAGGAACCCACTACTTATCTTTTAAATCGATCACTAAGAATTACTGGCGGTAAGAAAAGAATCAAAGACCTCATTTAACACAAGCAACATCTCCTGGGAGCGGTGATCCACTTCCAGTTCATATCGAACTTCATACTTAGCTTCAATTCGAGTTGATTCAACACTCTCGTCAGTTAATAGTTCTGCATTGCTCATAAATACTTCTCTCAAAGCTGACAATGATTCCAGTTTTTCAAGGACCTGATCACAAACTCATCAAAGTGATGTCCGTTGCTAAAAAATAGGTCAATTTTCTCCACCTGACTGATTTTTCTAAAAAAAAGAGCAGAGAAGCGAACTGCTCCTTTGACGCAGTCCACCCAGACGGCAAAATCAGAACTCAGTCCAGATTTCGAACGCGGATCTTTCATCAAGACTTAACAGAACTATTTACTGTCAAACCGAATTGTTCCATCCCAGTCCAGCGGTGCAATCCGATTAGTACGAGTAATCTGCAAGGCAAGAAAATCCTGAGCGCGGTCGGAAGGAGGGATTTCATGCAGGAGCCGGAATGCTTCTTCCCATCGTCCCTGTATAAAATGCTCTACCGCCGTTTCATAACTCCGAACTTCCTGATCGGTTAATGTTTCCGCAGTTGACTGGGGAGGCAACAGCTCGCTGACAATCACCGGTTTTTCCATACCGTAAGGCAGGATCCGGGCCAGCTTTCGCACGCGGCCTTCTTCCCGGTCGAGTTTTGACCTCACAATTTGCGCGGTTGCCTCATCCATTAAAACCGGCACACGCAGATGTTTCGTCAAACCCTCCAGGCGACTGGCAAGATTAACGACAGGACCGAACACAGTGACCTTCACCTGATCGCTGGTGCCGATTTTACCAGCGACAGCCCTGCCGTGGGCGATCCCGATTCCCATTCGAAAATCTGAAAGTGGGTGGTCTGGCTGTAATTTAATCTGCTCAAACGCATTCCGAATCGCCAGGGCAGCGCGGCAGGCATCCAGGGGCGCCAGCTCGGAAGAGAAGGGCCAGCCCCAGAATCCCAGTGCCGCATCTCCCTGGAAATCTCCTGTCACTCCACCAAAATCAAGAATGTGGGACGTCATGATGCCTAATGCCTGACTGACTCGTCCCAGCAGACCGAGTAAATCCTCTGATGAACTTTCTGCATGCTGGCTGAATCCCCGCAGGTCACAAAACAAAACGGTGACATCACATTCACGAGGCTCAAGAATCTCTGTATCCAGATTATCTCCAATTGCCGAGAGAATCGGTGGCGCAAAAAACTGCCTGAGCCCTGCCTGCTGACGTTCCAGCTGATTTAGCCGCCGCACCGATTTGACGATTGAAGCCACCAGCTCGGTAAATTTGACATCTGCCTGGAGATCGATCCCGCCAGCTCCCTGTGGAACGGAGACCTGGTAAGGCTGATTTAATTCTCCCGCGACATACAACCCCCATCTCCCGTTGACTCCTTCTTCAATCGGAGTACAGAAGGCCCAGTCGAATTCTGCCACGGCGGTATAATCTTCCTGCCCCTCCTTTTCCTCCTTGGCCGCCCAGACATGTAAAACCGAGCGTTTACTTTTTTTGACCGCCTCCAGAACCAGTCGACCACTGGGATGAAATCCTCCCTGGGTCTGGCGTCTCCTTTCCCAAAAGGGAACATCGACTCGATCCTCATCATTCAAACGCACGACAGCAACGGCATCGGCATGTTTCACTCCGGACAGCAGCATGGTCACCAGACGATGAAACAGATCAGTGTCGTTCCGGGCATCCAAAATCAGTTCCGGTAAATGTGCCAGAACATCGATTCTCTGATCTGCATCGCGATACCGCACCTTTACCAGTTCATTTGGCTTGAATGTCACTTCTTCGAGAGGAGATTCGCGAGGAGATGAAAAACTGGACGACGAATCCAGAAGTTGAAATGTCGTCGAACCGATGACGAATGTCCCCCCTGGTTCCAGCAGAAAATCATCGAAAGCAATGCCCGCCAGAAAAATCTGATTTTCGGTATTGGACAACCGTGCAACAGAGAGCTGTTTGGGCTGTACTTTAAGCAGCGCGTGTTTACGTGAGATACGATCATCCCAGGTAACTGCAATATCTGCTTCAGGGGAACGACCTAATACCAGTTCCTGCCCCGGTTCCAAAGTGAACCGGCTGGAATGCCGGGTCTGGGTTCCATATATAACTAACTCCAACAAGCAAAGTCTCCCTGTCCATTCATTTAAACTGATTGTTTAACTCTGCTGTTGGTCTGGCCAGCTGGATGTCGTTGATCCCTGTTCAGAGCGTTTATCGGAGCGATGTCGGGACCAGTCTCGGACGCGACGTTCAGTGAGTACCCGCATGACAAAATACCAGACCGTAAATATTAACAGGCAACTTGTTACGAGGACGATAAATCCATACTGGATTAACCAGTTTCGCATTTCAGCAACCGGCTTCAAAGCCATACTGCGACGTTCCTGGACCACGGCTGTCCATCCAGTCGTACCAATGGGAGAAAATGCCGCCAGCCAGACATTATCTTTACTGTTCTCCGATAAGACTGCCTCAACGGGGTCACGATAATCGTCAACCATGGCGGGGACACACTTCGGCTGGTCTTTCTTCTGATGGTGCTCAATCAATCGGATTTGTTCGAAATCTGCATCGGCTAGAACAAGCTGATCTACCTTATCCCGACTGAGACTTTTTAAAGTGTCGGAAGTCATGCGAGGATGTGCCAGCATTTTCCCGTCCCGACTGTCGATCAATGCAATCTTCCGGTCACCTAGATTTTCAGAATCACCGCTGAGGCTCTCGTCAAACCCGGACAATAACTGAGCCAGATGCGTCGTACGCGATAAAACGCCAAGTACCTTTTCACGTTTGAGATCCCAGACAGGTACCGCTATTGCGACCATCCATTGATGGGTGGCGTCACTCTTAAACACCTGACAGATATAAGGCTCCTTGATGGGTTCAATACCCTCTGGTATCTCATCTTTATCATACTCAATGCCATGTCCATGAAAATAGTCGCGATAGGAAAAGTCCTGTCCAATCGTTGGCCCCCCCGGGTCACGCCAGATCTGAGTCCCTTTTTCGTCGGTGAGAAACCAGCTCGTGTCCAGTTCACGATCCAATGCAGCGCGTTTCTCATCTATCAGAGTTTTTTCCTGCATCAGATATGCGAATAACTCAGGATATCTGTGTATAATTTCTCCATTCACTTCCTCTCCCTGCATCAGGGAACGCAAAAGTGTTCGCTCAGACAGATCCACTAACTGATCCTTACGGTCCTGTAAATCCCGCTCCATGTACTGCGACAGAAAATTTGCTGAAATGGAATCGCCTTTCAGAGCCCGCTGCGTCAGGTTGTTACGAAACTGCGAAACCATTTGATTGACGGCAGCTCCTGCCACCGGAATCAATCCGATGACCAGCAACAGGGGAGCAATAATCCCCAGTGCAATCAGAGGCCGCCGTGCTCGTTGTTGCTCCCTCTCAACCAGGCTGGTTAAGACCGCCTGGGCGTTAGGAAACCGCTTTTGGGGATCGGTTTCCAGACAACGGTCAACAATATCAACCAGCCGTCGATCTACCCCTGAAACTTTGCGGTGTTCTGCCGGTCGTGGAGAATTTCGAATCAGGTCTCGATAGGCCGTTAATTTTTCATCAAGCGTATTCAGACTGCGTATCGTCTGCTCATTTTCTGCGGTCCGATAGGGAGCCCTGCCTGACAACATGTGATACAGCAGCGCTCCCAGCGCATATACGTCCCAGCGGGAATCGGGAACTGCCTGTAAATCAGCCTGCTCAGGAGCCATATAATACAAAGTTCCCAGAGAAGGGCTCTGCTCATCTGTTAAACGCGATTGACCAAAATCACAAATCCGCGGTTCAAAATTTGCATCCAGGAGAATATTAGCCGGCTTCAGATCACAATGCAGGATTCCTCTGCCGTGGGCGTGCACCAATGCCAGAAGAACCGTTTTCGCGATTCGAACTGCTTCGGAAACCGGTAAAGGCCCGTCTTCCAGAAAGGCAGAGAGCGATCCGTTTTCCAGATATTCCATCATGTAATAGGGAGGATCGCTGTTCCAGCCGACTCCCTGTAGACTGATAATATGACGGGACGTATATAACTCGGCCAGTTTTTCCACTTCGCGGTTCAACAGTGACCAGTCCAGGCCGCGACGATACGTATAAAATTTAATCGCGACAAATTTGCCCGTATTTTCTTCCTGGGCCAGCCAGACCGACCCATAGGAGCCTTCTCCCAGAGATCGAATCAGAAGATACCCGGGAACTTTGGCAGGCAGAACCTGACGATCTTTGCTCAAACTGGCAGCCCGGGCCTGTTCTTCAGGGGACTGAACCAGAGTTTCATCGGTTGTTTCTGTGCGCCGCTGCTTTCGCTCCTGTTCCTCAGAAAGCTGAACATCTCCGGCAATTTGAGCGTTCTCTTGAGGATCTGACTCATTCATAGGAACAATATCTTTATAAATAACACAGGCGGAAATATTCTCGCACAGAAAGTTACGGAGCCGGTCAACGTCTCCCGATCTATTCTATGCAATTGCAGGCTGGCTCTCAATGACAATTCTGAGAACGTAACTTATTGAAAATCAAGGTTTTTCACCCTGGGAAGACACCAAAATTCAGGGCCATTATTAGTTGTGAAACCAGCCCTTTCCGGCTACAATTCTGTAGTGTCTGACAGACTCGAATTCTGTAGCGTTTCAGACAGTTTTCAACCCCTGTTTTGACCGAAAAACAGCTTGCAATTCAGCGAGTGGAATTGAACGTTACAGCACGGAAAGCAGTACCCTTTCTCAACCAGTTGAAGTGTGTCGGGATGGAGCATCCAGGACCTTCGATTCGCACCTGTCGTTTCTGACCACTCCGGTTAATAATTACGATCAAACAATCCAGATCAGACAAAGTTCAGCAGTTCATTTCCTTAAGGAGAACAAGGATTGTCTAGCGACAACGGCGAAGACCCCATTATTGATAAGAATATCAAATACCTGGACATCCAGGATGAAATGCGCGACAGCTATCTCACTTATGCGATGAGTGTGATTATCAGCCGCGCACTTCCGGACGCACGGGATGGATTAAAACCATCGCAGCGCCGGATTCTTGTCGCCATGAATGATTTGAACCTCGGAGCAAGTTCATCAAGGGTAAAGTGCGCAAAGATTTCGGGTGATACCAGCGGTAACTATCACCCTCACGGGGATGGTTCAATTTACCCGACTCTGGTCCGACTCGGCCAGGACTGGGTCATGCGAAATGTACTCATTGATAAACAAGGGAACTTTGGTTCTCTGGCGGGTCTGCCTCCAGCAGCCATGCGTTATACCGAAGCCAGGTTATCAGCGGTCGCTGCAGAAATGCTCGACGATATCAACCGGAACACGGTTGACTTCGTCCCAACCTATGACCAGCGGAATGATGAACCTGTTGTTCTGCCCTCCAAATTCCCCAACCTGCTGGTAAATGGATCCAGTGGTATTGCCGTTGGTATGGCTACCAGCATCCCTCCTCAGAATCTGGGAGAAGCCTGTGAAGCTATCACCTTACTGATCGATAACCCCGAAGCCACGATTGACGATATCCTACAGGTGATGCCTGGTCCGGACTTCCCGACAGGCGGAATCATCTGTGGACGGTATGGCATTCGCAAGGGTTATGCGACGGGTCGCTCTACAATTACACTTCGGGCACGGACCCATTTCGAAACGGAAAAACAGTCTGACGTGATCGTCGTGACCGAAATTCCATATATGGAAACACGCGACCGCATTCGCGAGAAACTCGAAACCCTGGTCCGCGATGACCGGGTCAAAGGGATTTCGCGCATCGTCGATCTCACAGATAGAAACGTTCCTCCCTGGAAGGTACACCTGCAGATCATCCTGAAACGGGATGCAGACAAGGAAGTGGTACTGGCACAACTCTTTAAGTTCTCTCCTCTGCAGAACACTTTCAGTATTATTCTGTTGGCGCTGGTCGGAAACCGTCCGGAAACGCTTTCGATCAAGGAACTGATTCAACAGTTTATCCTGCATCGAATTGATGTGATTCGTCGTCGTACTGAATTCATGCTTGCCGAAGCCCGTAAACGAAAACATACCGTTGAAGGGTTGATGATCGCGCAGATTGATATTGATGAAGTCATCAAGACCATTCGAAATTCACCCAGCCGGGCCGAGGCTAAAATCAGCCTGCAGGGCCTGCAGGTCGATGGCAAACTCATTGAACGCGCCCTGGGCGAAGATGGATTCAAAGAATATCAGAATGAGCAGGGGGTTCATGAATTTTACTCGCTCTCTGCCAATCAGGCAGAAGCCATTGTCTCCATGCAGCTCGGTTCACTGGCGAATCTGGAACGCGAAAAACTGAGTGGCGAACATCAGGAACTCCTGAAAGCCATCTCCGAATATCTACACCTGTTGTCCGATGAAGATCATATCCGTGCCGTCATTCGAGAGGACATGTTGCTCCTTCAGCAGAAATATTCGGACAAACGCCGTACTGATATTTCCGAAGATGAACTGACTGACGTCAACCGCGATGACCTGATTACAGAAGAACCCATGGTGGTGACGCTGTCTCAACGGGGTTACATCAAACGGACTCAATTAAATACATACCAGGCGCAAAATCGAGGTGGAAAAGGAGTGAAAGGCGTAAAGACGGATGAGGAAGATCCTATTCAGCATCTGTTTGTTTCCAGCACTCACTCCTTTCTGCTGTTCATCACAAATCGAGGTCGCGTCTACTGGTCGAAAGTCTATGATCTTCCGCTGCAGGGACGCACCGCCAAAGGACGCGCACTCGTCAACCTGCTGTCTCTTCAAGAAGATGAAGCTGTTTCGAACTGTGTAGCTGTCCGAGAATTCGATGAAGAACGCTTTCTCGTCATGGCGACGCGCAACGGGATTATCAAAAAGTCTCCTCTCTCTGCTTACTCACGTCCGCAGAAGGGGGGCATCATCGCGATTAAACTGGACGAGGAGGACGAACTGGTCGAAGCGCTGATTGTTTCACCGGGCGAAGACCTCCTGCTGGCAACCTCTGATGGGATGGCCATTCGTTTTGCCCAGTCAGATGCCCGCAGCATGGGACGAAATACGCGCGGCGTGAAAGGAATTAAGCTTTCCAAGTCGGGTCATGTTATTGGCATGGTGATCGCCAACCCGGAAACCTGCCTGCTGACCGTCTGTGAAAATGGTTACGGAAAACGAACCCCCTTTGGATTTATTCCGGCTGCTGAAGAAAATGGAGACGAGGAGGTTTCTGAGAATGACGTAGAACTCACAGCAGAACCCGAGTCTGACTCCGACGAGAATACCGATGAAGAACAGGAAACACGCAGTGGAATGCACTATCGACGCCAGAGACGTGGTGGAAAGGGTATCCGTGATATCCGGACCTCAGCACGCAATGGTAATGCCGTCGATATTATTCCGGTAGCCGAGAACGATGAAGTCCTGATGGTCACCAGGAGTGGAAAAATCCAGCGTGTCAGAGGCTGTGAGATCAGCCAGGTCGGCAGAAACACTCAGGGAGTCCGGGTGATAACCCTTGATGCCAATGATAAACTGGTCTCTTTGGCACGAATCCCTGCGGAAATTGTTGACGAAGCGGAGAATGAGGAGGTCATCAGTACTCCCGAAAATAATATTCAATCACCTACAGATACCAACAGCTCAATTGATGAGATCGGATGATTTCTGCCTGTTTGCAGGATCTGAATTTTATTTCTTTCAGAAGGATGGATAATCTAGTGAAACAGATTTTAGTAACTGGCGGCTGTGGGTTCATCGGTTCAAATTTCATCCGATACCAACTCTCAGAATACCCGGATGTTTCGGTAACCAACCTCGATAAGTTAACTTACGCTGGCAATCTGGAAAATTTGAAAGACTTTGAGTCCCATTCTGGATATACCTTTGTCAAAGGGGATATCACAGACGTTGATTTTGTAAACTCCCTGCTGAATTCGACTGAATTTGATGCCGTTATCAATTTCGCTGCTGAGTCGCATGTGGACCGCAGTATTCTTGATTCCGGCCCCTTTATTCATACCAACATCGTGGGAACTCAAGTCCTGCTGGATGCAGCACGCAATCGGAACATTGAGCGTTATGTGCAAGTCTCAACAGATGAGGTTTATGGCAGCCTGGGCAAAGAGGGATTATTTACGGAATCAACTCCGATCGCTCCTAACAGCCCGTATTCCGCATCAAAAGCCTCTGCTGACCTGTTAGTACGCAGTTATATTAAAACGTTCGACTTCCCCGCTATTATCACCCGCTGCTCCAATAATTATGGTCCCTTCCAGTTTCCTGAAAAACTGATCCCATTATTTATCTCCAATGCCCTGGAAGATAAATCACTGCCCATTTATGGGGAAGGAACAAATGTTCGAGACTGGATTCATGTTATCGACCATTGTCGCGGGATTGATGCTGCTTTGAGAAAAGGGAAGCCCGGTCAAATCTACAACTTTGGTGGCAATGCAGAGATGCAGAATATTGAGATCACCAGACTGCTGTTGAAAATTCTCGATAAACCAGAGTCTTTGATCAAATATGTCACCGACCGACCCGGACATGATTTGCGTTATGCGATTGACTGCAGCAAGGCTGAAGCAGAACTAGGCTGGAAGCCTGAGACCGAATTTGATACTGGCTTAAGAGAAACGGTTCAGTGGTATCTCGATCACCCGGAATGGGTCAATCGAATCCGCTCAGGGCAGTATATGAAATATTACGATCAACAATACGGCAACCGCTTAAATACGTAACCAGGAATACCATTCAGCAATTCGTGCCGCCTGCCTGATATTCCGTTCGCCGCACTTCAATCAAAATGAGAATAACATGAAAATTGCAGTTATTGGCACCGGTTACGTGGGGCTGGTGACAGGCACTTGTTTTGCCGAAAGCGGAAATCAAGTCACCTGCATTGACATCAATGAACAGAAAGTCCAGAAGCTGAAAGCGGGAGAGATTCCGATTTTTGAACCTGGCCTGGAAGAAATGGTGAAACGTAACACCAAAGCCAGGCGACTTTCCTTCTCGACCAGTTACGAGGAAGCGATCCCCGATGCTAAATGTATCTTTATCGCAGTGGGAACCCCCCAGCAGGATGATGGATCTGCCAATCTCGATAGTATCTGGAAGGTTGCTGAATCACTCGCGCCCCTCCTGTCAGAAGATGCCATCGTCATCATTAAAAGTACGGTCCCGGTAGGAACCAACCGTAAACTTGCGGAAATGCTTCAGGAACTGACAGGCAGGGTTGTGGATGTCGCATCTAACCCGGAATTCCTGAAGGAAGGCGCAGCCATAGATGATTTCTCCAAGCCAGACCGCGTTGTCGTGGGAGTGTCCCGGCCCGAAATCTCTGATACACTGCACGAACTCTATAAACCGTTTCTGCGTACCGAACATCCATTCCTCTCCATGGAACTGGAGAGTGCCGAAATGACAAAATATGTCGCCAACTGTATGCTGGCAACAAAAATCAGTTTCATCAATGAAATGGCAAACCTGTGTGAGCGGGTGGGTGCCGATATCAATCAGGTCAGACGAGGGATCGGTCATGATCAACGGATCGGATTTTCCTTCCTGTTTCCCGGAGCGGGATACGGAGGCTCCTGTTTCCCCAAAGATGTTTCTGCACTCATTTCCGTTGCCAAAAGCAAGCAGATGGAACCCTCTATTCTTAATGCGGTCGACCAGGTGAATACCGCTCAGAAAAGAGTCCTATTTGAAAAAGTAAACCACTACTTCGAAGGCGATCTTAAGGGAAAGACTTTTGCGATCTGGGGGTTGGCCTTTAAGCCGAAAACCGATGACATTCGTGAAGCGCCTTCCCTGGTACTGATCGACCAGCTACTGCAGGCAGGGGCACAATTGAATGTCCACGATCCCGTTGCCATGGAAAATGTCAAAACTCTGTATGGCGATCAGCTTGCATATTTTGATCACCACTATGATACTCTGCAGGGAACCGATGCCCTGATCATCGTCACAGAATGGAATGAATTTCGGCATGCTGACTTTGATTATATTCGCCACAAGCTATTGAATCCGGTCATCTTTGACGGGCGAAACCTGTATGAGCCTGAAAAAATGAAGCAAAAGGGATTTGTCTACATCGGCATTGGACTCAGTACTTTGAATTAGTCCATTTAAACCACCACAGACGTGGTAAAAACAGAAACAAACATAAATCCCGTTCTCAGATAATCTTAAATGAGAACAATAAGAAAGAATAGAAAATGGATCACGAACTCAAAGATAAATGTACTGGAATCATGGATCGCATCGTCAAACTACGAGACTCTCTTTGACTACGCTGACAAAAAAAAACGCACGAGAGAAATCAATGAATTGATGGGAGCAGCCGGCTTCTGGGATAACCAGGAAAAAGCGCAGGAACTTGTCAATGAAATGCAGCAGTTACAACTGGTGGTTAAACCACTCACCGAGCTCGTGAAAGGTGCTGAAGACCTTGAAGTGCTGCTGGAATTCATTGAAGAAGAGGGCAGCGAAGACAGTATCCCGGAACTCGCTGCTACCGCCGATCGTCTCGACACCACTCTCGAGAATCTGGAGTTACAGGCGATGATGTCCGCTCCGGAAGATGGCTCTGCCGCCTACCTGAGTATTCAGGCGGGTGAAGGTGGCACCGACTCTTCTGACTGGGCAGAGATGCTGTTGCGCATGTATTTGCGCTGGTGTGAACGCAGAGGGTTCAATGTGGAACTGCTGGATCGTTCTGATGCGGAAGAAGCCGGCATCCGCAGTGCAACCATTCGCATCGAAGGCGACTACGCCTACGGTTACCTCAAAGGGGAAACCGGGAATCACCGCTTAATCCGGATCAGTCCGTTTGACTCGGCAGGCCGCCGACACACATCTTTCGCCGCCATCGATGTTTCACCGGACATGGGTGAAATTGCAGAAATCGAAATCAACTGGGATCAGGATGTCCGCGAAGACACATATCGTGCCAGTGGAGCAGGGGGGCAGCACATTAATAAAACAGACTCTGCGATCCGCCTGACTCATCTGGAAGCGGGGGTCGTCGTACAATGTCAAAACAATCGCAGTCAGCATAAAAATCGGGCCGAAGCACGTAAAATGCTGAAAGCAAAACTGTTTCAGATCGAACAGGAAAAACGGGATGCGGAACTAGCTGCCAAGCGGGGGGGGAAATCCAAGATTGGCTTTGGAGGCCAGACCGTTCGGAATTATGTCCTGCATCCCGATCAGTATGTCAAAGATGCTCGTACGGGGTATAAAGCAGGTAACCCGGGTCCCATTCTGGATGGAGACCTCGACGGATTTCTGGAAGCGTTTCTACGCTGGGGAATGACGGAAAACTAAAAATCAAAACAGAAAACCAGCTGTTATGTCATTTCAAATGGGGAAAGATATCATGTTACGAAATTCGTCTGTCTGTCTATTATTCATTACACTTATTTTGAGTGCCCAGACAGGCTGCCTGAAAGTGGAACATCCTTCCCCGGAAGCAAAGTCCAATGCGGAACCCCAGCCCGGAAAAGTTGCCAATACGCCTGCTGAAACGAAAGAACCAGCAGGAAATATCATTCCCGAGACGGGCCTGACTGATGAAGAGATTGCAGCTGGCTGGATCGCTCTCTTCGATGGTCACAGCCTGTTTGGCTGGAAGGCCAATAATGATGTCAACTGGCATGTCGAAGACGGTGTCATCAAAGCGGATCAGGGAAAACCAGGCTTACTCCTCACCACATCCCCTTTTGCCGACTATGAACTGAAATTCGAATTCAAATTGACCCCCGAAACAAACAGTGGCATGTTCCTGAGAACCACTTTTGATCCCAAAGATCCGAGCAAGGACTGCTATGAACTGAATCTGTGTGATCAGAAAACCGAATTCCCGACTGGCAGCCTGGTTGCTCGCAGCAAAGTCGATAAACCACTCCCCAGCAGTTCCGACTGGCAAACCTGTGTAGTCAGTCTCGAAGGTCCGACAATCAAAGCGACCATTAACGGTAAAGATGTTCTGAATTTCAAAGACACTTCAGAGAATCTACGGAAAATTGGTTTCATCGGTCTCCAGAAAAATGAAGGTCCCATTGAATTTCGCAAAATCTACCTGAAACCACTGCGGATGTCGACAATTTTTAATGGCGTCGACCTCGCAGGCTGGAGCGTCGTCCCTGGTTCACAAAGCACGTTTGAGGTCGTCGATGGAACGATTCACGTGACTGCGGAAAAGCAGGGTTACCTGGAGACCGAAGAAACCTGGGGAGATTTCCTCTTTCAGGCCACAGCGAAGTCAAATGGATATGCCCTCAACAGTGGTTACTTTTTCCGAGCGATCAAAGGCTCGGAAACAGGCATGGCGAATGGATACGAAGTTCAGATTCATAACGGGATCAAAGAGGGAGACAGAACCAAACCGGAAAATGCAGGTACGGGTGCTATTTTCCGCAGAACAGAAGCCAGGCGTGTGGTTGCCAATGATCATGAATGGTTCACAACCACGCTTAGCGCTTATGGACCTCATATCGCAGTCTGGATTGACGGCTACCAGGTGACCGACTGGACCGATACCAGAAAACCAGACGAAAACCCACGTAAAGGTTTGAGATTGAAAGCAGGACATATCAGTCTGCAGGGGCATGATCCGACAACTGACCTCAACTTCAAAGACCTGAAAGTCAGCAGTCTGCCGTCAGATTCTCCTTGAATTTCCTGATATAGCGGATCGCATGCAACAGCTCTGCTTCAGGAGCGAGTTTCGTTACCACTTGACGCACTCCCCAGCGTTTCGCTGCAGCAATAAGTTCCGGGTGCGCCAGCCCCATCATACCAATGACAGGGGCAGGATCTGTCCGAATCATCAGTTCTCCCAGAACCGATTCCCAGGGATCCAGATCATACACAACCACATCTGCCTTCGGCTGGTGTGAAGGGGGCACCACTTTTCCCCCCCAGACCCTGATCTGATCTTCCAGCATACGGCAGTACTGCCGGTCTCCCGATACCACACTGACGCGGAGTGCAATTCCCTGATCATCCAGCCGAAAGGAGAGATCTGTTGATTCCCACAGGAAAACCTCATCGCGTCCGGCGGTTAATGGCAATATTTCGGAACTGGATTGGATGATCTCCCATTCCTGTTGAATCCGGGAAGTCGCGCGACGGGCAGGGACCCGGATACTGAAAGGCCAGATCATGCGCGTTCTGCCATCGGATTCACACCAGGCTCCAAAGCAGCAGATAAAGCGACTCAGTGGGAAACGATAGACGAGATCATCCAGGACATCTGGTGCAAATTCATCAGGCCAGTTCTGGCAGACAATAATCAGATCTGGACTCGTGGTGACTGTCGAAATCTCGTCTATTCCAGATATCTCTATTGTCTGAACTCCGCAACAGATCTCCTGAACCGACGAGAAAACCGGTTCCATTTCGGGAGACTGATGACCAATCAGCAGCACACTCATCTGTCGGGGACCATCCGTCGGCATTACATTTATGTCCAGTTATCATTGGGAAATTTAAGCTTATTTATAGCTTAATCTTCGTGTTTCTGAAAAGCCCTCTCTTCAGGGAAAATGAATCCGCATCAAAAGGGGAGATCCATCTTGCGAAAATCTGCTTTTTTTGCCATAACTCATTTTCTGTCAGGCTGATCGGACTCAACACAGACATACAAATATTGCTCGAGGTTTACTGCCTCGTTGTAACGTTGTGGAAAAGGATTTCGTCACGTTGCTCGAACCACCGTCTCCCGAATTACTGCATCGATTAACAAGGCTCCAGCTTTGTACCACAGCGGATGTGAGACGCTGTCGACGTCGCGTGCGTAGACTGGCGCGTGGAATCCCTGCTTTCGACTCCGTCTGGATCGACGCACTGGTTCAGGCACAGAAAATCACCCCCTTCCAGGCGCGCGTGCTGGAATCGGGGCACCCCGAACATCTGGCCGTGGGGCCGTATCTGCTGATCTCAGAACTGGGGCATTCCTCACAGTCACAGACCTATATTGCAAGAGTACCTCAGAGTACAGAACAATGCGCCCTGAAAGTCACAACGCCGCAGTCAGAACCACCCCAGCAACTGCAAAAACATTTTCAAAGTCTGCTACAGCGGTTACAGGGGCTGCATCATCCCTCCCTGGTATTACCCCGGGTTGTCAAACAGCTTCCCCAACAGTTTGTGATCATCAGTCATTACCTGCCATCCGTTGCAGCCTCGGAACTCCTGATTCGTCGGGGACGGTTTCCTGTCCCCGTGATTCTGGCCATTGGTGCCCAGTTGCTGGATGCACTGGTTGCCCTGGAGCAACGCCATGTCATTCACGGCGACATTCGTCCCTGGAATGTCCGCCTGACGGCAAAGGGAAATGCTGCCCTTGTCGACCCAGGTCTGGCTCCCATTCTCTCTCCCGAACTGACGATTCACGCTGCCTTACCACCTCGCTGCTATGACGGCATCGCTCCCGAACTGATTGGAACCGGACGTCATCCCGACACGCAGAGTGACTTGTATGCCTTGGGATGTTTACTTTGGGAGCTTCTGGCGGGTCGACCTCCCTTTACGACTGGGGACCCCCTGGCCAAACTGGCCTGCCATCAGACGAAATCCATTCCCGACATCCGCAGTTGGGCTCCCGAAACTCCCGCAGCGCTGGCCGAAACTTTAATTCGCTTCACTTCCGCCGATCCTCAGCAACGTCCTGCAGACATGAAGACAGCCCGAAAACTCTGGCCAGGAACCAGTTCACGAAATGTGCTTTCAAAATTTCATGCTTCGTTTCAGCATCAGACTTCCCGGATAGAACCAGGATTGAAATCAGAAAAACCAGGTCGCTTACCACTGATCGCCGCACTGATTTTTGTACTCTCCGGTCTCTCATTCACACTGCTCGATGAAGGAGCCCGCAACCAGTTGCTGGAAATCACTGCCAAAGTCTCTTTTAAAAAGGCTGACCAGAGTCCCTCAATCACTTCCGGCACTCAGCCTGATCACTCCGAACCTGGGAAAACAGTTCATACTTTAATCCCTGCCCCCGATGAGCAGGGAATCATCCGACTGGCAGCGGATACTGTATACGAATCAACCAGCATCACGACAGTCGGTCCTCTTACCATCAAGGGAGATCCCGCTCATCCAGCCATTATTGAAATCGAAGAAGATTCATTTCACGTTGTCGCCGAACAACTGACCGTGGAAAATGTGATATTTATCAACCGAGCCAGATCACAACAGTCAGGGGCACAAAATACCGATGCGTTATTGAACGTGACGGCACAAAACGTCAAAATCAATTCCAGTTATTTCGCGCAACTCGACTCGCAGGAACAAACTGTTTCAAACCAGATGCGAAGTGGCCTGTTTTGGAAACCATTAGACTCTCAGCAGCGAAATGGGACCAGCCTGACATTTCAGAGTACATTTTTCGCTGTTCCCGGGCACGCTGTTCATTTATCTCAAACACCACAGAAACTTTCAGTCGCCAATTGCCTGAATCTCACTTCCCGGTCCATGATCTATCTGGAACATCCGCCGGAAATTGATCAGCAGTTCAATCTGAATCTCCAACATTTGACAATGCGGGAGACCGGTCCACTCCTGTTACTGAACTGGACTGACCAGCTTCAGATCCCCGGCTCCATCCAGATTGAGGCCCGGGACTGTGTTTTTGGTTTGACCCGGTCGGCACTCATTCAGGTTCAAGGCTCTAAACCACCAAAAAACTGGCTCTCATCAGTCGGACTCGCCGGGGAAGGTTCGGTGGCTTCTTCCGAAATTCCGATCGCCGCCTGGCAGGAATCCCCGGGCCAGCCACTCGAAGAACTCGATACTGATAACATGATGATCGAAGGACTCTCCACTGGAGTTTTTGAATACGCGGCTGATCCGAGTCTGCACCCGGCCGATTCTCTGATTACAAAGGCGCAAGTACCACGTAAATCATCTCAACCGCCGGGGATTCAGCCCAAATTGTTTCCAGACTTTCTTTCAAGCCTGAAAACCCTCGAAAAGTAAGCTGTAGAGCAAGACTTCTCCGCTTGAACTCCTTGAAGGGAGCAGGGGGGCTTGGTAATATCTCTTCCAGTCCTGTGATAACATCCTTCGATCGGGGTCTGTACGCATCTCACGTCGCCCTGGTTGCAATACGTACTTACTCTCATCTGATGCGACTATGAATATCGACCATGAGTATCGAACCGACATTTCCAGCGGATGGAACCGTAAGCATATCCTGGGATTGCAGGACCTTTCCCGCGATGAGCTCAACATCATTCTCAATCAGGCAGCTGAGTTTAAGCGGCTGGCAGCGATTGGCGAAACCAAACTGACACCACTGGCTGGCACTGTGGTCGCCAACCTGTTCTTTGAACCATCGACCCGCACCCGAATCAGCTTCGGGCTGGCCGCTAAACGTCTCAGTGCCGACACGGTCGATTTTTCCGCTTCCGGCAGCAGTCTCTCCAAGGGAGAGAGCTTTATTGATACCGCTAAAACAATCGAAGCGATGGGAGTTTCGTATGTAGTGGTCAGACACAAAACTCCCGGCGCTCCCCAGCTTCTGGCACAACACCTGGATGCCAACATTCTGAACGCCGGTGACGGGACGCACGAACATCCCACCCAGGCTCTCCTCGATATTTTTACCATCCGGGAACACTTCGGTAAAATTGAAGGACTGACGGTCACGCTGGTGGGAGATATCCTGCATAGCCGCGTCGCTCGATCCAATATCTGGGGACTGAAAAAACTGGGAGCTCATGTGATTGTTTGCGGGCCAACCACATTGATTCCCAGCGAAATCGAACAACTGGGGGTTGAAGTCTCCAACAGTCTGGATGATGTCTTACCTCGAACGGACTGCCTGAATCTGTTGCGGATTCAGTTTGAACGCCAGCGAGGGCACTATTTCCCTTCCATCCGGGAATATGCCCATCTGTTTGGAATGAATAAACAACGCATTAACAAAGCCAAAGAAAATGTACTGATCCTTGCTCCTGGGCCGATCAACCGGGGAGTTGAAATCACACCCGATGTGGCCGATGGCCCGCACTCCATCATTTTAGGCCAGGTCAGCAACGGTCTGATCATTCGCATGGCCTGCCTCTACCTGCTTCATCTACAGCGAACTGCCTCCTTGGGAATACCAGGATGAAATCGATTCTCATCAAAAATGGTCGCATTATCGACCCCTCACAAAATCTGGACCAGCTGGGAAACCTGTTCATTGAAAACGGGAAAGTTTCCGGCTTGTGTGATGCAACGGTCACGGCTGACGAAATTATTGATGCCACAGGCCTGATCGTCTGCCCCGGGTTCATTGACCTGCATGTCTCGCTATGCGAACCCGGCTTCGAAGAAGATGAAACAATCGAATCGGGAACCGCTGCCGCCTTAGCCGGGGGTGTGACATCCCTGGGATGTCTGCCTAATACATCGCCCGTGGTGGATGATCGCTCTTCCGCTGAGTTCATTCTGCTCCAGGCAGAACGCGCGGCGAACTGTCATGTCTACCCTCTGGGGGCGATCACCAAAAACCAGGAAGGAAAAGAGCTGGCGGAAATCGGTCAGCTGGTCGCAGGGAAGGCCGTCGGTTTCACTGACGCCGATCGCCCCATTGATGATGCGCAGATTATGCGATGTGCGCTGGAATACACGCGGATGTTCGATCGTCCGATCCTGAATCGCCCTCAAGTCGCCGAACTGACTGATAAGGGACAGATGCATGAAGGGTTTTATTCGACAGTCCTGGGACTCAAAGGCATCCCTGCCGCTGCAGAAGAGATTATGGTCAATCGGGATATCGCCCTGGCGGAACTGACCCGGGGTCGAATTCACCTGATGTGCATTTCCACACAGAACAGTGTCTCCCAGATTCGTCGTGCGAAAACCGCTGGAATCCATGTCACCGCTGATGTGACCCCTCACCATCTGACACTGACCGACCAGATGCTGGAAACATACGACCCGAACTTTAAGGTTCTGCCTCCCCTTCGTACTCAAGAACATATCGATGCCTTGATAGAAGGCTTGAAGGATGGCACGATCGATGCGATCTGCTCCGATCACACTCCTCATGCGGCAGAAAAGAAAACAGATGAGATCCTGGGAGCAGACTTCGGGATTATCGGGCTGGAGACATTGCTGCCGGTCTGCCTGCAAAGCCTGATTACCCCCGGCCATCTCACATGGTCTGAGCTGATCAGTAAACTGACAACAGGACCTGCCAAAATCCTCGGTCTCGCGAAGGGAACTCTGGCGGATGGAGCAGACGCCGATGTCACCCTGATTAATCCGGATATCCGTTACATCCTCGAACCTTCGCGACTCAAATCTTCCAGTCACAATACACCATTTCTGGGGAAAGAACTGCAAGGCAGGGCAGAACTCGTGATTGTTTCCGGAGAAATCCGATTTCGAGCCGAAAATTAAAAACTTCTGTGCACAAAATGATCGAAGTTGACGTTCCCTCCAGTATCATCAACAATATCAATAAGTGATTAGCACGACTGAGCCAATCGACTCGCGTCTCCAGTATTTTCAGAAATCCCTGAACCTGCTGCCAGTTTTCAGGCCTGTCATTCCAGAATGACCGGTAAATCTGCGAGTAGATCGGGGGCTGTCAAGATGCCATTCAGACCTTAAGGACAGCTTTAAACAGATTACTATCTTTATTCTAAGACAGGACACGACATTGATCACACAAGACAGATTATTCAAGTTTGATCCTGGTTCTTTCAGAGGTATGGTCCGAATTCTGCTATTGTCGCCAGTCCTGATTCTGCTCCCTGGATGTGGAGCAGAAACCTACGAACAGCGACTCCAGGAAACGGCACAATACTTTGCTTATGTCGATTCTCGAAATCAGGCACTTTCCGGTTCCTGGACATCACCGACAATCACAATGCGTGTACCGATTGAATTCCGGCAGATGGAAGATCCAAAAGTTTCCGCTGTCGCTGCCTCGGCGGACGAATCTGAATCTCCAGCGCCGGAGCCCGTTCCCACGATCGATCCTCGACAACCTGACTATGCAGATCTCGTATTACCAGGGCTGGAAGGAGCCTGGCGTGCAGAAGTCCCCGTCGATCTCGAAAATGAAGCCACAGAGCGGCCTGCCTACCTTTATGTACTCAGTAATCAATCACTACTGAAGGAAAAACAGAAAGAACAGGCACTCAAGTTTTTCAACACTGTGAATAACCAGATTGCGACCACGTTTGACCAGTTTCTGAATACAGAAGATTTTAAATCAGAGCAATACCCCAAGGGAAAAGGGTATTCCAATCCGAAATCATTTACCGTGGGGACCTTTGAACCAGAGACACCAATCGACGGCGTACCATATCAGTTTCAGATCTACCTGACTGAATCAGGCAACCGACAGGTCGTGATTCTGCTGGTTCTACCAAAAAATATTGCACGAGGATCAAAGCTTCTGGAACAAATGGGCTATAGTCTGGAAACTGTAGAATTCGTTAAATCATCCTCTTCTCAGTCTCCGTCAAAGAGTGCAAATTTCTAAGCAGAAGATCGCAGGCAAGAGTGTATCCCCAATATCAAAAGTATCTCTCATCCTGCTCAGTGAGGTCCTGATAGTATGGGAGACGCTTCACTAAAACGGAATACAGGCACAAAGTTGGTCTCCACCAAAGGTATCACCTGACCTGCTACTTAATCTCTCTCCATTAGATTATTGATATATGTCACTCATTCACCCCGGTTTATTACTTGGCATCGCTCTGGCAATAATCCCGGTGATTTTACATTTTCTGCTCCGCTCAAAGCCAAAGAAACTGATTTTTCCCGCGCTGGCGCTCCTCCAACGAAAAAAAATTCAGAATTCCCGTCGACTCAAACTGCGACACCTCTGGCTGCTGTTGTTGCGGATACTGGTCATCGTCGCGATTGTCCTCGCGCTGACCAGGCCTTCTCTCCCCCCCGCCAACTATGGTTTTTCGACCTATGAACTGACTATGCTCATCACGATCAGCCTGATCGCGATTCTGGCCTACCTGGGGCTGATGCGACACTTTCAGAAACAGCGAATCTCTCAACAGTCTCTGAATACACACCGCACCTTTTTACGAGGCGGGATCGGGGCAGCAGCTTTTCTACTCGTGGCGCTACTCGTGTTGTGGCCTTATCAAAGACGCATCTCAGCAGAGATTTCAGAACCGCTTCCCGCAGTCGCAGAAAACATTCCGGTTACCGCGGTCTTCCTGTTTGATACCAGCCTGAGCATGGATTATCGCCAGGACAGTCTCTCGCGACTGGACCAGGCCAGAACGATTGCAGACGAGCATTTAAGTAACCTGCCCGCTCAGAGCAGGATCTCCGTCATGCATAGCAGCAGTGAAGATAATTTTCCGTTTCAGTCTGATCTGACGGCAGTCCAGTCCCGAATAAAATCACTGAAAACTTCAGCCTTCTCCCTGTTTCTGGATGATCGACTCCGCGCCGCCATCAACCGGCAGGAGGATGATTTCAAACGCAGCCAGTCAGCACAAGAGCCTGGCGCAGGTCAGTCAGCAACAGCAGATCAGTTTGTCCGGGAGATTTATATTTACACCGACCTGGCGCGTTCCGCCTGGAGAAACCAGCCCTCTCAATCGATCAGACAACAGCTGGAACGGCTCAAGTGGCTGGGGATTTATGTGATCGATGTCGGCGTCACCAACCCGAAAAACATCGGTATCTCTCACGTCACGCTTTCACGCGAGTCAATTACACTCGGCAATTCTGTGACGGTCAAAGCCGAAATCATGACCTCCGGAATTACAACCGAAAATACCACTCTGGAGCTCTATACACAAAATGATAAAGGACAATTGATCAAACGGGATCAGCGTCTCCTGTCAACCACAGCTTCCCTTGAGACAAATACAGGCTCTGGAGCTGCCTCAAAATCCAACCAGGAAACACAGCTCGAAATGAGCCTGGCTAATATCAGTCAAAAAACGACGCAAGGCGAACTTCGACTGACTTCTTCCGATCCGTATCTTCCAGACGACGTCCGTTATTTTACGATTCTGGCTGAGCCACCTCCCGAAATTTTAATTATCAGTCCAGACTCTGCTTCGGCACAGCTCTGGAGTGCAGCCCTGGCACCAGAGAAACTCGTCGCACTAAAGAAAAGTCGATACCACTGCAAAGTGGTTTCACTCAATGAACTGGAATCAACGCCGCTGGAACAATTCGCAGCCGTCTACCTGATTAACGTCACCGCTCTTCCCCCTAAAGCCTGGCGGTTGTGTGCTGAGTACGTGGAGAATGGTGGCGGTCTCTGTTTCGTTTTAGGCAGTGACGGGGACGCCCCCGAATCGATGATTGTCTCCTTCAATTCACTGGCAGCACAAAAAGTTCTCCCTGTGGAATTACTGGGATCCCTCAAATTCATCCCACCCGAATTCCTCGATCTGGAAAACAACCCTCATTCACTGTTTGAATATTTTCAGGAACTGGGGGGAACAGGAGAACTTTCCACAAGAGAGGTCTCCCGCTTCTGGCGTGTTGAACCGACAGAACAGGGTCAGGTCATCGCCACTTATACCGACACCAGAAATTCTCCCGCGATCATTGAACGCAATCTGGGACAGGGGAAAGTCATTGTACTGACGACTGGTGTGGATTCGTCTGGCTGGAGTCAGCTCCTCTTCGCGCGCTGGTCTTACCTCGCTTTCGCAGATCAACTTACCCGTTACCTGATTCACACGCGATCGAATCGTGCAAATTATCTCGCTGGTGAAATTGCCAGTTATCAATGGCCTGCTTCTGCCACGAAGCCCGAAACATTTTTGTTAAGAACTCCCGATTTAAAACAGCTGCTGATACAGGTAAAAGCGGGAGCGCAGCAGCTCACGATACCGGAAACGACTGCTGTCGGCCAATATCAGCTGATCGACAATTCCAGCAACAGTACCCGTTCTTCCAGCGGCTTCAGCGTGAATGTCAGCCCGGCTGAAAGCAACTTTACGCCCATTTCAGAAAACGAACTCGATCAGTTCCTGGGTGCCGAACGCTATAGCATTACACATGACATGGAAGGACTGAAACGTACGATTCGGACCGGAAGACTCGGTGTGGAAATCTTTCCCTTCCTCGCAACTCTGTTACTTTTGTTGTTCTGTCTGGAACACTTTACCGCAAACTTTTTCTATGAAATTGATCAGTCAGCCGAAACCGTTTCCTGATTTTTAAACCCGTTTCACGAACCTTGAATAGTTCTTACAGTTGAACCATGCAACCAATTTTTGAACCAATCTGGTCCTGGCCTGCGATGATCCTGCTGATCATTGGGTTGATCGCATTGGTTCTTACCACATATCCGAAACGCGTCAGGCATTTCTCCCCGCGAGTCCGTCGGCTGCTGATTGGTCTACGGTTAATGACTGTCCTGCTGCTGGCATTTATGCTGCTGCGTCCTTCCATCCAATTCAGTGATCAAACGAAACAGCAGTCATGGCTGTATATCGTCGCTGATGCCAGTCGAAGTATGCAGACAGAAGATGGGCCTGGCAGCACAACCCGACGCAATGAATTATTGAAAACCCTGGAAACAGTCAAGCCGGTATTGGATAACCTTGACGAAAAGACGGGGATCCGGCGGTTTGATTTCTCCAGCGAGCTGGTTCCCGTGGAAACGTTTTCCGAGGAAGCTGCTGGAGAGCAGACGGCCATCGGCTATACGTTAGAGATGATTTCCAGCCAGTTACAGCAGGATCGCCTGGTTGGCATTCTGCTTCTGTCTGATGGAGCCGAACGGACGCTGCCCCCCTATGATGTCGATGCCAAAACACAGGCAAGCTACTTCGGTGATACCGGTGTTCCCATCCATACCATCGGGTTTGGTTCTTCAAATCTCCAGGATACAACGCTGGACCTGGTAATGGAGAGCCTCGTCATTGACCCGTTGATTTTCGAGAAAAAAAACACCCCCATCAGCGTCAAGGTCCGCAGCCTGGGAGCCGCGAATCACGATATCACCGTACGTCTGCTGGTCGAGGATCGGACCGGTATCAAAAAAGGCGAAGCGGGAAAAATGCTGCCAGCAACAGCCTACGGTAATTCCCGGGTCGCGACTCAGATCCACCCGACTCAGAACAATGAACTGAGTACGGTGGAACTCTTCTGGACGCCGGAAATACCCGGTGAATATAAAATCGCAGTCGAAGCAGTTCCCCTGGAAGGCGAAATCAAACAGACCAACAATCGTCTGGAAACAATTGTCACTGTCCAGAAAGGGGGGATCCAGGTCGTCTATTTTGATTCCCTGCGACCCGAGCAGAAATTCATCCGCTCCATGAACGACCCCAAAATACAGCTGGATTATATACCGGTAGGCAAAGGATTTCGCGGCGGCCAGAAACCAGTCAATGCAGAACTGAAAGATCTCTCCCGCTACGATGTCTTTCTCATCGGAGATGTACCAGCCGACACTCTGGGGCCCACGGTCCTACGAAAAATTGCAGACCGCGTGGAACAGGGAGCCGGCCTGCTGATGACGGGCGGATATCACAGTTTTGGGCCGGGTGGCTATGCGAATACTCCGCTGGAGATTTTAATCCCGGTCATCATGCGCCCCAGCGAGAAACAGGCCGGGAATAACATTGCGAAAGATCTGCACTACTTCCAGGATCTGAAAATGGTGCCGACATCACTGGGACTGCAACGCTACGTAATGCAACTGGACAGTTCCCGTGAAGGAAATCGGGAAAAATGGAATACGCTGGCTCCGCTCAAGGGGGCAAATCGTCTCAAGAAAAGATTTGAAACCGTCGAAGTTCTGGCAGAATCTGCAGGTAACGAAGCGATTCCACTGCTGTTTGCTTCTGACGTGGGAAATGCACGTGTGATGGCGTTTGCCGGCGACACGACGTTTCAGTGGTTTCTGACCGGGAACCGCAGCGAACACGAACGGTTCTGGAGGCAGATGATTCTCTGGCTGGCTCATAAGGAAAATGAGTCTGATCAGAGTGTCTGGGCACGGGTCGAGCCCCGCAATGTCGCTCCGGGCAGTCAGGTCCCCATTCAGTTCGGTGCCCGGGATGATAAAGGCAAACCCATTTCCGATGTTCGCTTCACAGTACAGGTGACAGGACCTTCCGGAAAAACCAGCAAAACGGAAGTACAGGGGACCGCAGACGCCTCTACCACCACGTTTTCACAAACTCAGGAACCCGGCGACTACTGGGTGACAGTCAGTGCAGAGAAAAATGGGAACTCACTTGGTTTCGACGCAACCACCCGTTTTATCGTCGACCCGCGTGATCTCGAACTGGACAACCCGGCTGCTGATTATTCTCTGCTGGAATCGATTGCGTCACTCTCCGGAGGCAGTTCTCTGCCGCCGGAAGAACTGGAAAGTTTTCTGACGCGGATGAACAAAGAAAATTTATGGAATAATAATCTGACACGATACCGGCGCGTGTCCCTGTGGGATAACTGGTACTTCCTGCTTTGTTTCATTCTTCTGCTCAGTGCAGAATGGTTCTTACGGAAGCATAAAGGTCTGGTTTAACTGCCTTTAAGGGCATTGTCCCCATAGCAACGGGAAAATCAGGGAAAAAAGAATCTCTTTGAAAATTCCGGAACATTCATACCATCACGGGCGTCGATCATTCTATAATGAATATGAGTGAATTCTTTCAATTTCAAATCTGATTCAGGCACAGGCTTTCCATGTCAACCGCATCCAATCCGAAGCAGACGACTGAACAGCGATCTGGCCAGTATGCCAAGTTTGATGAATATGTGGATTATCAGGTCTCGAAAACCGGATCCAATATCAAAGCCAACGATCTGCTGACAACGGCAGTAGGGATCTCCGCGATCTTTTTAGGCTACCTGCTGGTATTTGTCCTGTGTGATCACTGGCTTATCCAAGGGGGATTTGGGCACACCGCACGCCTGTTGATGCTGGCGGGAGTATTCATCGCCTGTCTGGGCTGGGCTGTCTGGAAACTGGTCTTACCCTATTTCAAAAAAGTCACGCACCTCTATTCTGCGAATGCCCTGGAGCAGACCTCTCACGAGATGGAAGGATCTCTGCTCAATTTGATTGATCTGAAACAATCCAGACGTAACGTCAATCCAGAGATAATCAGCTCTCTGGAAAAACGCGCTGCACTGACGCTGTCTCAAACCGATACCGAGCAGGCTGTCGATCGGCGGCCACTGATGCGACTCTCTTATGTTCTATTGTTCGTCGTGGCAGTCTTGTGTTTTTACGCCCTCTTCTCACCAAAGGAAATCTGGCCGTCCATTTCAGCTGCCATTTCATTTTCTCCTCAACGGGAGTTTGCCACACAGACTCAGATCAACTCCGTCACTCCTGGAAATACGGAAGTTCTGTCGGGAAGTCAGCTGGAAGTCATCGTTGATCTGCGGGGAGAAGTACCGGACACGGTCACACTCTTTTACACATCCAGCGACGAAGGCCGCGTTGATGAGCCTCTTAAACTTCGAGCAATGGACGAAACCCGGAAACGTTACCAGGGCATGATCGTCGGGATTAACGGGCGTGGTATCAGACAGGAATTAACCTATCACGTCCAGGCGGGCGACGCGATCTCGGAAGAGTACCGTGTCAAAGTCATTCAGCCCCCTTCTGCCACCGTACACTCCATTCGTTATGAATACCCGCAGTACATGGATCTGGCAGCGGTCGAACAGCCAGGGGGAGCGATCGACGCCTGGGAAGGAACCAAAATCACCGTCGATGCCACGACGAATATGCCGATCACTTCTTTCGAGGTTCTTTTCTCAGATGAAGAAGATTCAGCTTCGTTACTGGAAGAATTCAAAACCGAAAAAACGATCAACGAGAATTCAATTACCGCCACATGGAAGCTGAAACTGCGAGCAGATGGATCGTTTCCCAAATTCTACCAGATCAAATGCCGAAACGAAGCAGGGCAAACCACACTGTCACCGACCGTCTATCCCTTGATGATCCGCCCGGACCAGTCCCCGGAAATCAGCCTGTTGACTCCCAAGTCGGATCTGAAGATGCCAGCCAATGGGATTGTTCCCATTTCAGTGATCGCAGAAGATCCGGATTTCAAGATTCGCTATCTGAATCTGCGAGTTGATAAACAACAGGTCCGCGTTTTGGATAAAACCCTCTTTGAAGGCGCCGAAAAGAGCGTGGGACTGAATCATGATTTCGAACTGGGACCATTGCGTCTGACTCCTGGTGAGACAATTTATTTCTGGGTCGAAGCCCGCGATAACAAACACCCTTCGGGCAATCGTCAGAACACACCCAAGATCAAGATTGAAATCACAGAGCCTGTCTCGCAGGAAGATGCTCAGAAACAGCTGGAGGAACAAAAGCAGAAAAACGCTCCTCAGAAACCAGACTCCAATTCCGATCAGAAAAACAAATCGGAGTCGATGGAGAATAAGTCTGACAAAACCGATCAGAACCCTTCTGACCAGCCCAATCCGGACAAAAAAGAAGAAGGAAAGCCCGGTCAGGAAACAAAACCCGGAGAGGAAAATCAGCAGGAAAAAGAGGGACAGAAAGCAGGCAAGCAGAATTCCCGGCAATCCACATCAAGCGAGCCCGAACAGTCAGATGAGCCGGGCGCTGGTCAGAAGAAATCTGGCGAGAAACAGGAACTGGACAGCGATGGGGGTGACGACCAGGAAGCGATCAAACGCATTCTGGAACAATTGAAAAAAGAAGGTCAGCAGCCCGATTCTGGTTCCGAACAGAAACCGCAACCTGACACTGAAAAACAGGATCCTGATAAACCCGCCGACGATCCTCAAATGCAGGACCAGAAATCGTCTGGTGCTGCCGGAGATAAGAACAATCCCTCGTCTGATGCAGGCAAAGGATCAGAAGGAGAACCTCAGAACGCTCCTGACAAGAGTTCCAGTCCGTCTTCCTCAGACAAGGCAGATAAACCGGACAATAATCCCAGCGGGAAACAGAAGCCGTCTCAATCCGACTCTGTTCCCAAAGGCAAACAGGAACCGGCTGCTCCTTCAGATGATGCGATGAAAAGCAAATCGAATGGAGATCTAAAGGGTAAAGCGACTCCGAACCATGATCCCGATGCAGATCCCCGTAAAACTGATCAAGATGTAGAAAGAGATCCCAACCAGAAACCGGCCACTCGTCCTGGTCAGAAGGATTCTCCTGCCAGCGATGCTTCACAAAAGCCCAAACCGGATACGCCGAATTCGAAATCACAAAATACGGACAATCCGGCAAAAGCAGATCCGAAAGAGGGAATGCGGAAACCGGAAAAATCAGACCAGAACCCGTCAGGCAAACAGCAACCTTCCACGAATCCGGATTCCAAACAGAAACCGGATCAACCTGATGGTTCGAATGAACCTCCCCAGAATAAAGGTCGTCCCACAGACCAGAAATCAAAACAGCCACAAAATGGCGAGAAGGGGAACAGTTCTCAAAATGACCAGGGGCAGAAAGGGAGCCAGCAACCGGGAACAGGAGATTCCACAGGACAGAAAGGGAATCAGGAACAGAGTTCACAAAAACCACCTGCTGATTCGAAGCAGCCGATGAATCAACCAGACTCGAACAACAAATCTGGTGAGAAGTCATCCGACCAGAATCAATCCAGCCAGAACAAATCCGGAGAAAGTAAATCTGGTGAAAAAGGTGGGAAACAATCTGGCGGGGATAAAAGCGGTTCGCAGGGGAAAGGCCAATCCAAGTCCGGAGAGAGTTCCGGCTCCAGTTCGGGTCAACGCTCGGGAGATCCCCAGGGAAGTGGCTCGACCAAGGGAGGTCAGTCTGCAGCAGCTGAAGACCAGGATTCTGGAAATGCCTCTCCCCCCGGGCTGCCTGAAGCAGAAGACGCCAATCTGGAATACGGCAAAGAAGCCGCCAACCTGGTGCTGAAGCGAATCAAAGATGAACTGAAACGTAAGGAAGTCGATCAGGAACTGCTTAAAGAACTGGGCTGGACCAAAGAAGAGATGCAGCAGTTTTCTGAGCGGTTACAGAAACAGCTGCAGTCTCCCGAACAGGAACTGCAGTCCCCCGAATCACTGGCCCGTAAACGTCAGTTTGAAGAGATGTTAAAATCCTTGAAACCGGCGAATCGCGCAGCACAACGCCAACGAACCAGCAGCCGAAAACAGAACACCGACAGCATTGGTCCCCGTCGCCTGCCTGTCCCGGAAGAATACCGGGAAGCATACGAAGCCTTCACGCGTGGTTTATCTGAAAAGAAAACTTCAGATTAGTAAACCACAACCGACTGTTAACCGTTTTCCACCTACGACAGCAGCAATTCCAGGTCGTCGCTCGAGAGGTTCTTGAGGACGCTCTGGTTTTCTTCCAGGATCGCATCCGCCAGTTCCCGTTTCTGCTGCTGCAACTCGGTAATCTTCTCTTCGACCGTGTTGCGGCAGATCAGCTTGTAGGCAAACACGCGTTTGGTCTGGCCCACACGATGCGCCCGGTCGATCGCCTGTGTTTCCACAGCCGGGTTCCACCACGGGTCCAGAATGAACACATAATCTGCGGCAGTCAGGTTTAACCCCAGACCTCCCGCTTTCAAACTGATCAGGAACACGCCACAGTCTTTGTCTGTCTGGAACCGATCCACGCGTTCTTTGCGGTCACGCGTCTGGCCATCCAGATATTCGTAAACGATATTCTTCTGATCCAGGTGTTCCTGCACGATCGACAGCATACTGGTAAACTGCGAGAAGACGAGTGCTTTATGACCTTCCTCAATCAGTTCTTCCAGATGCGGAATCAGAACGTCCATTTTCGCCGAAGCATCCAAAGCCCGACCACGATCCAGCAGGGCAGGATGGCAGGCGGCCTGTCGCAGACGCAGCAGTGCCTCAAGCACATGAATCTTCGTCTTACCCATACCTTTGGATTCCACCATTCCCAGAATAGAATCGCGGTAGTGTTGTCTCAACTCGTCATACAGGTTGCTCTGTTCTTTACCCATATCACAGTACAATGTCTGCTCGACTTTTTCAGGTAATTCGTTGGCAACCTGTTCCTTCGTCCTGCGTAGAATGAAGGGGCGTAACGCGTTGCCGAGCAGGACACGGGCATTTTTATCTTCAATGTCGTTCGTGTAGGCTTTGAAGACCGAACTGCGCCCCAGCATGCCCGGGTTCAGGAACTCAAAGATCGACCAGAGATCTCCCAGGTGATTCTCGACAGGAGTACCACTGAGTGCAATCCGATGCCTCGCCTGAATCAACCGTGAAGCTTTCGCAACTTGAGAACCGGAGTTCTTGATCATCTGGGCTTCATCCAGGACGGCGTAATCAAACTGGATATCTTTAAACTGAGTGATGTCACGCCGCATCGTACCATAAGTCGTTAGAACCAGATCATAATCGGTTAACTGCTCGATCAGTTTACTGCGATCGCCGCCCGCGTATTCGATCACTTTCAGCTCAGGAGTAAACTTCGCTGCTTCCTGCATCCAGTTGAACATCAGTGATTTTGGTACGACAGCCAGTGAAGGCAGGTGTTCGTCCCGCGCCCTTTTCCGTCGTAACAACAGCGCCAGAAGCTGAACGGTTTTCCCCAGCCCCATGTCATCTGCCAGACATCCACCAAAATGGAAGTCCTGCAGGAACTGCAGCCAGCCCAGTCCTTCCAGTTGATATTTACGCAAGTCTCCTTCGAAGCCATCTGGCTCTTTATCGATCGAGATTCCCGAGAAGGAGCGGATCTTTTCACGGATTTCATCGAACTTGGCGTCCGTTTCGACATACTCCTGGGAATTCAGCAGGGCATCCAGCAGTGCCACCTGATTGGGTGCGAACCGCAGATGGTCTTCATCTGTGACTGCAATCCCGGCCAGGATTCCGTATTGTTCAATCCACTCTTCCGGCAGGATCCCCAGAGATCCATCATCGAGTCGAATCGAAGAATCACCGCGAGCCAACGCAGAGAGCAGTTCGGGGAACCGCACCGTCTGACCTTCAAAGTCGATGTCCGCATGCAGCTCAAACCAGTCAATCCCGGACTCAACTTTGAACATCATACTGGCTGGTTGATGCACCTGTTTGCCATCGGCGCGAACGGCCCAGCCTTCCTTGATCAGTTCACGGACCGCGCCTCCCAGATCACGGGCAGAGATTTCTACGTCCCGCCCCTGGATCCGACGATCCAGCAGTCTGCGAAATCCGCTGTCCTGCAGCAGGGTCCAGGCTTTCGATTCTTTGTCTCGGTTTCGGAGAATACAGCGTTTTTCTTCCCGGTCTACAATCGCCCACTGCGTACTCGAACCGGATACCAGATGGTCCAGATAGTTGAAGTGGATTTCACCATACAGGCGATCCTGCTGCCAGCGTTTTTTCTGCGGCGAATGAATCAGCAGTTCCGGGTTGGGATCACAGGTGATCTCTTCCAGATGCAGTTCTTCCGGCAGTTCCAGTCGCGGCAGCACCGGCATATCCAGCAGACGATCAACCAGTTCCTGCTGTTCGCCATCTTCTACTTCAATTGTCTCATTCTGCTGAATCATTTTGATCCAGGGGAAGGCGTCATAGTCTTCCAGCGGTGTAATTTTATCATTGGTCAGCACCAGTCCCCC
>TARA_R100001132_G_scaffold27518_2_pt1 | contig 40967 bp, 45 predicted proteins | sample TARA_R100001132 | Tara Oceans TARA_R100001132 (sample SAMEA2621247) | marine metagenome | biome: marine biome (ENVO:00000447); feature: mesopelagic zone (ENVO:00000213); material: "saline water (ENVO:00002010), including plankton (ENVO:xxxxxxxx)" | depth 800 m | reverse complement strand
CTACGTGGGATGATTTTCGGTTCATCCGGCTCCGCTGGGAAGTCGCTCCCGACATGATTGGGCCAAACAACAGGTGGGAGCATCTCGCTAAAGGCGGTGGCTATCAGAGGTATTACGGTAACATTCATCTCGTCGTCGGATGGGATAGCGACGGAAAAGAGATGCGTGAAGCGAACATTCGTGTGAACGGAACTGATGCCCAAGCACGTCAAGCTTCGGACTATTGGCGGCGACCGGGGGCGACATACTCGCTACGCAGCGGGCGTGGCTTTAGCGCACGAGTTCTGCCTTCTGGCTGCCTCTTCACAAGTCAAGGGCCAGTCATCTTCTCAGAATCGAAGGTGAGCAACATAGCCATTTTAGGGTGGGTAAACTCGAAGCTAATCACCAGCCTCATCGAGCTACAGTCAAACGCTGGGAAGTTTATGAGCGGCATCATTAAGACTCTACCGTGGAAAGGCATCGAATGCGATGACCTCCCTCGCCTTGAAGCAGCCACCAATGATCTGATTCAGAATCTTCGATCGCTGGACGCCATTAACGAGACCAGTGCCGTTTACTGCGGCCTGCCCAATTGCACAAGCCTTACTGCTTTGATTCGGAACGTGCGAGGCCAATTTCTTACATTGCAGCAACGAGTTACTGCCATTGACGCCGACTGGGATCGCACAGTGAATGCAGCATACGGAATGACTCAACAAGATGTTCGTCGGCTGCGGGAAATCAACGTGTTCGATGACGACGATGACTCGTCGGATGGGCAACGTGACGACGAAGACACTCCTAGTCTGAGCGACTCGACTATTGCAGGGATGCTTCTTTCGCACTCGGTCGGCATTGTTTTCGGACGATGGGGGCTAAAGTCTTATTCCGAACTCGCAAACGAGCTTGCATCAAAGAGTCCTTACAGTGTTCTTCCGTCGTATCCTCCACAAGCCATTCAGGACACACCCGGCAGTTTGCAAAGTCAAGCCGGTGGACTTCCTCAAGATTCTCAAACGCTTGCCATCCTAGTTGACGACCCGGACCACGCTGATGACATCGTGAGGCGTATTCGAGATGTATGTGATGTCATTTCTGAGGGCCGAGGAGATGCCGTCGAAACAGAGGCGTGCGACATCCTCGGCGTTAAGAAGATTCGAGACTACCTTCGCAAACCCGGAAAAAACGGTTTCTGGGACGATCATGTGACTAGGTACTCGCAGAGCCGCAGAAGCGCCCCGATCTACTGGTTGCTCCAATCCTTGAAGAAGAACTACGCCATCTGGTTGTATTACCACCAGTTGGACAAAGACCTGCTCTTCAAAGCGTTGGTAAATTACGTCGAACCAAAGATTCGATTGGAAACCAGCCGTCTCGAAGCACTTCGCAGCCAGAGTGCCGTCGCTGGCGACTCTGGTAAGGAAGCCAAGCGAATTGCCAAGGAAGCAGAAAAACAGGAAGACTTCCTCTCTGAACTGCGGGACTTCGAGGACAAGCTGCGCCGGGCAGCAAACCTGCATCTCGAACCGGACCTCAACGATGGAGTCGTCCTGAACATCGCCCCGCTCCACGAACTGGTCCCTTGGAAGGTTGCCAAGAAATACTGGAACGAGCTACTCGCAGGCAAATACGAGTGGTCATCCATCGGCAAGCAACTACATCAGAAAGGATTGGTGAAGTAATGCCCAATGGCTCAATTGACCCCGCTTTCGACTATGTGGCGCAGTTCAGTGCCGACAGTGGCAAAGAATGGCCCACGATGGTGGCTGCACAAGCGGATGCTTTTGCGGTGCAGGATTTGCTTCTTAAAACGTTGCGACAGTTTACATCGGACGATGTGGATGTGGTTGTCTTCGGTTCATTGGCTCGCCGTGAGTGGACCAGTGGCAGCGACGTGGACTGGACCATGCTGGTTGACGGTCAAGCTGATACGCAACATCGAGTCGCCGCCAGAGAAATCGAAATGACTCTGGCAGAGATGAATTACAAAGATGTATCACTGAAAGGACCGGGTGCGGAAGGCATCTTCGGAAACATGGCGTTTAGTCATGAAATTGTGCATCACATCGGAGGTCAGGCCGACACGAACCGAAATACCACACAGCGAGTTCTTCTGTTGCTGGAAGCAACGTCGTTGCGTGATTCTGATGACGAACTGGGAGGTTCCTACGCTCGCATTGTTCGTCAGATTCTCAATAGATATCTGATGAGTGATTCAAACTTCCATAGCCAACCCGATGATGAGTCTCGCATTCCCCGATTTCTAATGAACGACGTTGTTCGATACTGGCGGACGATGTGCGTAGACTTTGCTTATAAGGACTGGGATCAAGGAGGAAAGAAATGGGCGATTCGAAACATCAAACTGCGGACTTCAAGGAAGCTGCTCTTCGTCGCTGGTTTATTGATGGTATTCAGCTGCTACAAAAACGAGTCGCTTCTAAGCGATGGAGCGAATTCCGGTGACTACCAAATGAAGCTTCAAAAACACCTGTTAAACTTCGTTCACTCGACGCCGCTCAACATTCTCGTGTGGACGTTACGAGAATTGGGACTGGATGAGCCTTGTAGGGCCTTCTTGTGTATTTACGAAGAGTTTCTTGGCCAGATCAACGATAAGACGGTTCGGGACCATCTTGGTATACTGAGCGAAGAGGACGTCTACACCGATGCCATTTTCCTGAAATGTCGGGAGATCAGCCACCGGCTGCAAGCGACACTGAGAAGTATGTGTTTTGAGATCGACACTCCCTTGCGGGAGTTTACTTGTGAATACGGAGTGTTCTAAGATGAAAATTGGATTTTCAACAGGCAGTATTGCCTTGGACGACGTGCGACGAGGCCTGCGGGTAGCGACACATCAACGTGCCAATGCAGTGGAACTATCGGCACTGCGGGAAGATGAACTCGATCCATTATTGGAGTCACTGGATCGATTGGAGAATGACCTACTGCCGTTCGAATACGTCTCGTTCCACGCACCAAGCAAACGAACTCGCTTCTCTGAATCCGAATTTGTCGAGAAGCTTCGAAAGGTTGCTGACCGAGGTTGGGCGATCATCGTTCATCCTGATGTAATCGAGGACTTCTCGCTTTGGCGGTCGCTTGGGCCAGCGGTCTGCATCGAGAACATGGACAAGCGCAAGGAGATTGGACGGACAGCTGCTCAGTTACGGACGGTTTTCGAGAAGCTTCCCGATGCAACATTTTGTTTTGATATCGGTCACGCACGGCAGGTCGATCCCACGATGCAGGAAGCGGAGACGTTTCTTGAACTGTTTCATGATCGACTGCGACAGGTTCACATGAGTTATGTCAACTCGCAAAGCCGACATGAAAGATTGAATTTTGAGAGCATTCGGGCCTTCCAGCGAGTGGCTCATTGGCTAAGCGAGGCAACTCCGATCATTCTGGAGACGCCTGTGAAATCAAGTGATATCGATGACGAAATCAAGTCCGCTGAGAGTGTCTTTTCAGCTCTCTGGTGCTGCATCTCTTCGAGTTGGCACTTGCCGGATCAAGACGAAAATTTGGATCAGAGGCGGCAGGCAGGCCCTAATTGTGGCCCTGATGTCTCTTCGAAGTAACTAAGGAGTATTGTCAAAGAAATGGCTGTTGTCACTGAACATCTCGTACAACTCATCGCCAAACAGGTTGATGACAAGGGGCTGGTCGTCTGGTACGACCCGGAGAAAGCCTATGACGCAGCGGTAGCGGAACTCACCCTGCCAAACACCACCGTCGCCCATTACGAAGGCAGCTTTCTTCAGTTGCGCAAAGAGATCGACCATCTGCTCAACGACGGACAACCGCCCCGGTTGGTCGTGTACGTCCCTGTCGAGCGTGAGAAGACCTATAGCGCTCTGATTGAACTCGATTGTGCGGGGATAGTCATGCAACCCCGGCAACAACCACCTGCCTGCAACACTCGCCTTTCCGTCTTAGCTCGTAATGCTCTCAAGCCGATTTTGGGCGAGGATCAAGTTGGTGAAATCGAACGACAAGTGGAGTCGGGCAAGTTGTCATTGGCCGATCTGAATTCGTTGGCCGAACAGGGAATTGATATTTCAACCGGCGTGTTAAAACTCATCTTCGACTCGGCCAATCCACAGGAAGTTGCCTTGGCCTTCTTACACAGCGACCAGCACGATGAAGAGGTCGGCAAAAAGGACGCCCAGAAGGAACTTCGTCATCTGTTGCAAATCAGCTTCGACATTGAACTCCCCGCTGCGGATGCCCTCTCGAACTGGCGATTACAATTGAGTCGGCATGTACTGCTGACCGATTTATTGACCGTCCTCAATAAGCAAGTACCAGTGTCACTCTCGTCGGTTCCAGTGGCCAATAGCAATGGCGGCATTGATGCCTGCATCCGATTGGCTCGCACATGGCGAAACGACCGGGAAGTGCGAGACAGCTACGTCACCGTGGCCAACAAGGTCGAACAAGAACTTGGCCTCGATCAGCTTGAATTTCCCGTGGAACCACTCACAGAGAACGAAACCTTCCCGTGCATTGAACGGGCTTTGCTTATACATGTGGAAAGCGAATTGCTCAAGTCGGCGACTTCGGACCTGCTGGAGTTGGCCGAGTATCGCCTCTCAAGATTCTGGGCCGATGTGGTTCCGGCAATTCAGGCTCGATGGGCGCTGATCTCTTCCTCCGCCGAGGTCTTGGTCGAAGCCGACCGTGTGGGCAAGGCACTGAAGAATGCTCCCACGACAGTTCCGGCCCTCGTCAGAGCGTATGCCGACGATGATGAGCCATGGTGCTTGCTCGACACGCACCACCGGCACATGGAGAGCCGCAAGTACAACTTTGAGTTTGCCGCAAGCAACGATCATCACGGGCTGGAAAAGCTCATCACCAAAGCAGAGCAGCGATACACCGAAGTCGGTTCCGAGTTAGCCAAACACTTCATCACGCAGTTCTCGAAGGCCAAGCATCCCATCAAAGGATTGCTGAGGCAGCGGGATATCTTCGAGAAGCAGGTGAAGCCACTTCTGGGCGAAGGCAAAGTTGCTTACGTCTGGGTGGACGCTTTGCGGTTTGAGATGGCTCGTGAGCTATGCCGGTTGCTCTCCGACGATTTCAAGCTGGAGGTTCAGCCAGCCATTGGCACCATGCCCACAATCACTGAGATCGGCATGGCGGCTCTACTCCCCAAGGCTCACGAGTCGGCCAAGGTGGTCAGCGTAGGGGGAGGGAAGCTCGCACTGGAGATCGACGGTAAGGTCATCAAGAATCGAAAGGACCGAGTGGCATTTCTGAAAGAACATGCGGGAGTAAAGGTCTTCGATACCAAGCTGGACGACCTTCTACCTAAGCCCGCCAAGAAAGTCAGGGACGGCATTCAGAATGCCGACTTGATTCTGATCACCTCACAAGAAATTGATGAACTAGGCGAGGCAGACAACATGTCACAGGCCCGGCTGCAAATCGACGGTGTACTGAGCCATTTGCGACGGGGAGTTCGAATTCTGGCTGACCAAGGTATTAAGACCATCGTGCTAGTAGCGGATCATGGGCACCTGTTTGCCGATGAGATCGGGGAGGACATGAAGATCGAAGCCCCCGGTGGTAAAGCAGAAGACCTGCATCGCCGGGTGTGGGTAGGGTCCGGCGGAACTTCGGAACCATCTTATCTACGGACATCACTGACCTCGCTGGGTATTGAGAGCGAGTTTGACATAGCAACCCCGTGGACCTTCGCTGTCTTCAAATCCAAGGGAGGCGGACGAGCTTATTTTCACGGCGGTTTATCCCCACAAGAATTGATTGTGCCGGTGGTTGTGTTGCATTCGACGGCAAAGCCATCAGTCCAAACTACCGGCATCCAATGGACGTTAACTCCCGGTACGGCTAAACTGACCACAAGGTTTTTCTCGGTGCAGATTGCCGGAAGTCAAAGCGAGTCGAGCCTGTTCGGATTTGAACCACCAAAAATACGGATCGAATTGAGGGCCAGCAAGAAGTGTGTGTCGCTGCCGGTGAGTGCCTCATATGGATTCGAGGATGCGACCGGGGAAGTGAATTTAAAGATTTCTGAAGAGGACAACAAACGAATTGAACCAAATACCGTCACCGTGATGTTGTCGGAAGAGATTTCTCAGAAGACAGTGGGAGTCTACCTGCTAGACGCCACCACGGGTGTAGAACTGGCGGCTCCCCTGACTGTAGATGTCGCCATTTCGATGTGAGGATAAGTCATGCCAGAATTAGACCGAAAAGCGGCATTCGTGTTTGCGGGCAAAGTCGTTCGCAAAGATTTAGTCCGTAAGGTGAAAGTGGGGGCCAACGTCCCGGTTTTCGTCCTTGAATACCTGCTGGGCAAGTATTGCGCAACCGATGATCCCGTTGCCATCGACGCCGGGCTGAAGGTGGTCAATAACACATTATCCTCGAACTTTGTCCGCCCCGATGAGTCCAACAAAGCCCAATCGATTGTGAAAGACAAAGGAAAGCATACTCTGATCGATAAGGTGCAAGTCCGTTACGTCTCCGATGACGACAAATACTGGGCTGAACTCAAGAACTTTGGCCATAAGTTCGTTCACATCCCTGAACATTTCATGCGGGATTACGACCGACTACTGATGGGAGGTATTTGGGCACAAATTGATTTGCGTCACCAGTACGATGAAGAGCAGAAAGGCAAACGTAGTCCATTCTGGATCGACAGTATCAAACCGATTCAACTTGCCACCTTTGACCTCGAAGAATACCGGGAGTGCCGCAGCCAGTTCACCACGGATGAATGGATCGACCTGTTGCTCCGTACCATCGGTATGGAGCCGTCGTTTTTTGAACGACGAGTGAAGCTGCTTTTTCTAGTACGTCTGTTGGGCCTTTGTGAACAAAACTATAACCTTGTCGAACTTGGCCCCCGTGGAACCGGCAAGAGCTACGGTTATCAGGAGCTTTCACCATACACGATTCTCCTCACAGGCCCGACAACGGTGGCCAACCTGTTCTATAACATGGCCAGCGGCAAGATGGGATTGGTAGGAATGTGGGATGCTGTAGCGTTCGATGAAGTAGCTGACCTTCAAAAGATGCCGAAGGAAGTCGTGACTACACTCAAGACCTACTGCGAATCGGGTACGTTTGCCCGTGGCAAAGATTCGCTTTCCGGCATGGCATCGATTTCGATGTTCGGCAACACCAACCAACCTGTGGAGGTTATGGTTCGGTCGTCTCATCTATTCATGCCTATGCCTGACGTGATTCGAGAAGACATGGCTTTTCTCGACCGCATCCACTTCTACATCCCCGGTTGGGAAATCCCAAAGATGCGAGTTGAGTTCTTTACCGACCACTATGGCTTCGTCGTGGATTATTTGGCGGAGGCATTGAGAGAACTTCGAAGGCACAATTTCACAGAAATAATCGACCGGCATTTCGCACTTGGTTCTCATCTGAATGCTCGTGATGTGAAAGCCGTTCGGAAATCGGTGTCAGGGCTGGTCAAGCTGATCTATCCACACGGCGAAGTGACGAAGGATGAGTTGGGAGAACTTCTAGAACTGTCATTGGAAGGCCGTCGCCGGGTAAAGGAACAACTCAAGAAAATGGGGTCATTCGAGTACCATCAGACTTCTTTCTCTTTCATTGACAGCGAGTCTCGTGAGGAACGGTTTGTTGGTGTTCCCGAACAAGGCGGTCGAGACATGATTGCGGCGGACCCACTGGCTCCCGGCTCTCTCTATACCGCCTCCGTCGATGACCAAGGTAAAGTGGGGCTTTACCGGCTGGAGGTGGGCACATCACCGGGAACAGGCAAACTCAAAATCGCTGGCGGTGTGGAAGGTGCCATGAAGGAATCGCTCCAGCGAGCCTTCGCTTACCTTCAAGGCCAGAAGGTAAAAATGGGAATTGGTCAGCAGTTCGATACGACCGACTTTCACGTCGAGGCCATCGACCTACTCAGCAACCACGTTCCCTGTGAAGCTGGTATCGCCTTAGTGGTCGCCGTCTATTCGGCGATTAAGCGACAATCGGTTCTGGCCGGTTTGGTGATCCTCGGCGACTTGAGTATTCAGGGAAATATCAAATCGCTCCGCACGCTGGCTGAACCACTGCAAGTCGCAATGGATAACGGGGCACGCCGAGCATTGGTTCCGCTGGAGAACAAACGCAACTTCCTCGAAGTGTCAGGCGACATCGTGGAAAGAGTGGACCCAGTGTTCTTTTCTGACCCAATGACTGCGGCAATGAAGGCGTTAGGGATGACATAACTTAGAGAAGACAAACTATGCTCAAGATCGACAGAAAAAACCAAAGCTTCTCATTGCTCGACACACCCACGCTGGCAGATGTGTCGATCACGGAGCGGTACGACTTACAAGAGTTCATCTCGAATAGTCCAGATGCCTTCTTTAAGGAACTCGGACTGGAACTATTCCTGATCGGAAAAGAGATAGAACCATCGCAGAACGTGCAGGATCGCATCGATCTACTTGCTGTCGATAAAGAGGGTGGTTGTGTCGTTGTTGAACTGAAACGTGGCAATCACAAACTTCACATGCTTCAGGCAATTTCCTATGCCGGAATGATCTCCCAATGGGAGCCTGATGATTTCCTCAAATTGCTGGACGACGTACAACAGGATGCGTTGACGGATTTTCTGGAAGTTGATCGTGACGACATCAATCGACAGCAGCGGATCATTCTCATTGCCGAGGGTTATGACTATGCACTGTTAATCGCCGCAGAATGGCTCAGTGAGCAATACGGCGTGGACATCACCTGCTGTCGGATCGCCGTTGCAAAGGATTCAGTAACCGATTCAGAGTATCTCGTCTGCTCCAATGTCTATCCTGCTCCTGAGTTGGCGAAAGAATCAGTGTCACGAGGCCGAAAGCATGGCAGTACCAGCAAGGTCAAATGGCCTGATTGGAAAGCAGCTTTGGCCGGTGTCAGCAATCCAGCCGTCACGTCGTACTTCGAGCAAGAATTGACGGCAGATCGAGAATCATATCTTCGAAAACGCATCCTGAGATATCGACTCGGTGGTAAACGCCGATGGTTTATGGCTGCACGGACGAAGAACGCTTACGTCTGGCAGCAAGGTCGATTTGAAGGTGACATGGACTTCTGGAAGAAGGGCCTAAGCGATCCCGAAGTGGTAAAGCCGGTCAAAGATGGTCAGTGCCTTAGATTGTTCCTCGATTCAGCCCCAGACTTTCAATTTTTCAACGACTCAGTGACACAAAACTCCAGTCAATTGAATGGCATGGCGGAACGTCCGACGAGGGCGTGGACGAAACAGAGACACTTGGCGACGAATGCTAAACCAGCATTCTTGAAATCGATGAAACGAAGGCGTAACGACGTTGGGGCATTGTGGACAAAAATGTCAATCTGTTTGATGGGAGTGACGCACGACGAGGCAGTTGAGAAATGGATAAAGAAAAACGATGGACGAAAAAGGGCGAAACGATGATTTCCCTCACCCAAGCCCAACGCAAAGTCGTAGCCGACCTCCTGCCCAAATTCGCCGACCGTTTGAAGCTCAGCGAAAATAATTCTCGCACGATCTCTTTCACAACAAAAGAACTTGAATCGATCCGACAGAATGCCGAGGTCGCACGCTCCCACGCCGATAACGGCATGAAGCGAAACTCTCTGCGGCATATTGTGGATGCCGTCACCAAAGCCCTCGACAACTCCGATGGCATAGTCTCAATTCCGGCTCCAGAGCGACTGTACCAATTCAAGATCACACTACTCGAATCTCAGCCGCAAATCTGGCGACGAATTCAGATCAAGGACTCCACGTTGGACAAGTTCCATGAACGAATCCAGACAGCGATGGGCTGGACCAACTCTCATCTTCATCAGTTCGAGATCAATGGGGAACGCTATGGAAATCCCGAACTACTGGACGATGGGTTCGAGGATTTTGAGTGTGTGGATTCCACCATCACCAAGATCAGTGATATCATTCCGAAGGATGGCAAGCGATTCGACTTCCTGTATAAGTACGACTTTGGTGACGGCTGGGGACATGAGGTTCTATTCGAAGGATGTCTCCGTGCGGAGAAAGGCGGTAGGTATCCACTATGCGTCGAAGGTGAGATGAACTGCCCACCAGAAGACGTTGGCGGTATCTGGGGTTATCTTGAGTTCCTCGAAGCCCTAGCTGATCCGAAGCACGAGCAACATGATGATTTCGTGGAGTGGGCTGGCGACTTCGATCCAGAAGAGTTCGATGCAGAAAAAACAACGAAAGTGATGCGGCGAGGGCTGCCGGACTGTAGGCAGCATAAGTGACCTTACATTACGACTAATATGCTTGAGATCAAAACCAGATTCAATGCGATTAAGAAAGATACTGACATGTATGGCCTAGCAGAAATGAAATCCGAATTCCTCATGACGGAGACTCAGGTTGAGTGTCCAATTCTTGGCTGTGACACCATTGTCAGGCGTAGACGCAATGGTGACGGCGACTTGCGATCTGATGATTTTTTCTGCCAACGGTGCGGCATCTTTATTTCTTCGAGCACGTTTGAGTACAAAAATGAAACTGACAACATGCTTTGGAATGATGCAGAAGACACAGCTTTGCTGACTGCATTGAAGGCTAGCAAAGCAGAAATAAATCGGCTTAGTCGGGAGCGGAGCGAAGATGCGGTTTCGTGGAATGTGTTCCGCTACTTTCAACGCATGGGAAAAGTCTGCGAGATGCTAAGTCACCTCGACCCCAAGAATGAGGCAAACAATGCAGAGACGATCTATTGGTCGTTTTCTTCTAATACAAAGACACCGTGGCAACAACTCTTGAACGCCAGAGTTGCTTTCGGTGAGGCGGCGGACGTGGCAGCGGCGGCGACTGGCAAGCAAGTGTCTGAACCGGACATCATTTTTGTGACTGACAAGAGCATCGTCTTCGTGGAAGCGAAGTTTGGTTCAGGAAACGCAACTTCCGGCGATTCGGACGACGTAGATCGCAGAGTTCAGAATCCGAAGAAGTACGTGACTGGGGCGGACTGTTGGTACGACGTGGTGTTCGAATCAAATTACGAAAAAGTTGTTAGAGATCGAAAGTACGAATTGATGCGATTCTGGCTTCTTGGATCGTGGATAGCTAAAGAGCTTGATCGAGAATTCGTGTTAGTAAACCTAGTCAGGAACAAAAGTGAGCAGAATATCGAACGTGATTTTGGCAAGCACATATGGCAAACCAATAATCGACATTTCGTTCGCTGGACGTGGGAGTCGCTCGGGCCACTGCTGGGGATCTTCGATGATGATGAGGCAAGGCATCTTTACGAGTATCTCGTTCAGAAAACCATTGGTTTTTCCGAGTCGAAAGATCGGAAACTCGCTTCTCCAAATAAGGCATTTTCGATGTTGGAGCGAGAAGTCCGGTGACTGTCTGAGATTGAGGTGTTGACATTCTAGATTACGCCCTCAAGCTCGAGTTTCACTTCGACGTTCATCCTAATTCAATGAAGGAGTTACAGAATGAAAGCCGACCCAATATCGAAAACCAAGGATGATTACGCCGACATCATTAGTCATATCAGTCTCCCTGAATCGCCAGTAGGAATCGACGCACAATTTACACACGCAATCATCATTGCGTACCTCCAGCAGATTTCAGGGCGGCTTGCCGACATCGAGTCTCAGTTGAAAGAGATACAATCGTCAGACGGAGTGGATCAAGGTTAAGAATACCGAATGACAACTCTTCAACAACAATTCGACCCCCAGCAATTCTCCAACGATTACGAGTTGGTGAACGGAGTCGCCATGCACGCTGAAAATTCAGAGAACTTCCATATCCCCCCCGATGTCATCAAACGGCATGTAAGCCCCAGCCAGTATATTGAACTAAGAATCGACTCTCCGAGATTCTCCGTTCACGAGGACGCTCCTGACAAATGCTCCTGCCCGTCATGTAATGGTGAGATGTCGAAGCCGATTTTAAAGCACGACCATCCTGCGTCTTTGATGCCGCTACCGATACAGGATGTCCCATCTCGTGGATGGGGTGAATACGGCAGCGAAAATGAACCTCGGCCACAAAGAGTGTGTCCTAGTGAGAATGGGATCGAGCCGGGAGGATGCGTTAATGTATTTTCGTGATTTAGTCGAATCAGAAGAAGAGTGGCAGAACTACGAGATACTTCTCTCGGACCTTGCTGGCTTTGTTCGTGACTGCGTGCAGTTTCTCATCGACGCATCCGATGTTGCTCAAATCGCATCCGTTCAAGATCGTTGCTATTCCCATGCCACAGTGTTAATGCTCACCCGTCATGTAATTGAGTCGGTAGATGGAGTGTCGGTTTTGGTTGAACGTGGTTGTGCCGAGAACTGCGGCCCTCTGCTCCGTAGTGCATTCGAGGCACAACTCGGCTTGCTGTACATCCTAGATACCGACAGCAAACGCCGGGCGCTTTCCTATCAAGTGGCCCATGCTCATCGAAAGATCAAGGCATATCGAAAGTGCGATCCGAATGATCTCTTGGGAAAGCAGCTTCGTGCGGAACTCAAAGACGATCCGATGACTAAAGTGTTTAACCGAGTTCCGGGTAGCTTGCACTTTCGCTGCTGAGTTCTGCCTCGATACCGCATGTGCATTGGTCCAAAAGTACGACTCTGCGCAGTGGGAGCGATTTCGAGAGACCTACTCGGAAAAAATCGGCCCCAACTATGTGGAAATCAGCAAAGGAACGCTTATTAAAGCACCGTGGCGTTAATAACTCAGTTGTAGAAGGAGAATCGAGATGTCTGTGTTTTACTTGTTTTCCAAGAAGAAAGGGTGAGCGCTGACATCCGCCTACTCGTCGAACTGGCGAACGATCTTATCCAACCAAATCAGTTTATCTTTTTGGAGCGATGGTAACGGGTGACGGTACTTGTTTGTAGTGTCCGGCTCCAGTAAGCCCATGAGGTTGCTCTTGCGGGGAAGCCTCGACATACAGCGGTCGATCAGGGGATTCAACTTGTCACTCAAGCCCCATGCCAGTACAAGCGGAGTCTTATTGCCCAATGGTAGTTTAAGTGACAATTCATCTGTTCGGGCGTCGGAGAAAACGGAATGCGAGGCGAACTGTGATTCTCCTTCCAATCGATGAAATTGCTTTATGAACTCTGGACTCTTGGAAATGCGGATGTCGGATAGATTCAGCACTCGGACGTGCCGCCATTGCCGAAAGTGCATCAATCGCATCACTTGGTATTGCGTCGTGTCGGGCATGGTCGGCACGAGCGAGACTTCCAGCTTGTGAATCGCTTTCGCACGGATTTGGTTGTTGACTTCGACCAATGGCCTTGAAGAGCCGGGGTTCATCATTATGAAAATGGCATCGGGCCGAAGCACTGACAACTCTGAATGTTCCTTTGGAGCGTGGGCCTTATTTGCAATCTCTAAGACGCTTCGGCATTCGACGACTTCCGTTGAGGTAAGTTCGACCGAGTAGAAGTGGCCGAACACCCCGTACTTCTTCTTCAATTCATTGGCTGAAATGAACGGTTGCATGGTCAATTCTTCTTCCCGATTGGCTTTTACTTGGACCTTTTGCTGCTGCAATTTCTTTTGCAGGTTCGGCATCTTCGTTGCTGGTTGCCGAAGGGGTGATCAATCCCGGCATCAAGATCAGCCAGTGTATTGAGGATGTGTTCTTTAGGGTGACTAGCGGGGATCGATTGTGGCATTCCCGACTCTCATCCCAAAAACCGCTTTAATTTGATACTTGCAATGGATCGTCGATCCAAATCGTACGTGCCCAGAAAACACCATAAACTTCTAGTTGAATGTTATTGTGCAATGCCAGCCGCTTGCAAGCCTTGAAGGATGTGCCCGCAGTAATGATGTCATCAATTAAGATCAATGTTGTTGGCGGAACTACGAGTCCCTCCCAAGTCAGCGACTCGTAGACATCCTCAACACTGGGGCGATTGCCTCCAGACAAATGTGCGGGTGTTCTATTGATAGTTCGCTCAATTGGCCGAACGACTTTTGCGTGTGGACATAGCCCGGCAAACTGATCAAGAACCATGTCCAAGCGTGGATCGTATTCAGCGTCGTCCCGACGTTTAGATGGTGGAATTGCAGCAATGGAGAACTCTTCTTCTAACGTGCCAAGCCAACCAGCCAGTTCGTTTGCAAATTGCTTTATAGCCCTTTCTTTCCAATACCACTGATTTGTGTTCCGTGTGGAAACGGGCTTCTTGAAATTTTTAATGAGGCTATTGGCCTCCGAGTAGCTGTAATCCTTTCCAGAAGCATAATCTCTTGCGCAAAAGCACTCGTCATCATCCGTCAATCGAACCGGACGATTCTCGACTTGATCGAGTTGTTTCCACATAAGACTGCTCATTTATCTTTATCGAGGTGAGCCAGAATATCATCAGTTGTTCGTACTCGGACGGCCCCTCGTTCCTCGTACGTTTTAGGCCAAGTGATGTTTGGATTTTCAAAGCAGGAATTCAGAATGAATAATTTCCGTCCCTGCTGGAGAGCGGCACGTGCTTGTGTGAGCGAGCCGCTAGTGTCAGAGGCTTCGACAATGACGGTGGCCTCCGATATCGCAGCCATAGTTTCATTTCGTTGTGGAAAGTAGTAACGCTTCGTCGTGAACGGCTGGTGCTGATATCTAAAAAACGGCACTTGGCTGACGAGTAAATATTCCTTTGCAACCTGTTCCTGAAGCTCAGTATTCTCCTTGGGGTAGACCTGATTGATTGGGGTGCCAATAACACCAATTGTTCGTCCGCCAGCATTGATGGCAGACTTCATAGCGTGAGTATCAACGCCATGTGCAAGCCCTGATACAATAGTGAATCCAGAATCGACCAACTCACTGGAAAGTCGGCTGGCACGTTTGACGCCCTCATTAGATACCTTTCTGGCTCCAACAAGCGAAATACAGCGTCCCTCAATCAACTCAATCTGACCTCGATAATAGAAAAGCTCTAATGGATATTGTGCATCACGAAGTGCCTCGGGATACTGAAATGCACCATGGACGCTTACGGAAAATCCTGAAATTGTTTCGAGAAACGAGCGAACAGATTCGTAGAGTTCATCGAGTTCATCCAAGAACATCTTGCCCGTTCGCAGTTCCTTAAGCACTCTGGAAGGCAACCCCGGATAGCGACGAAACAACTCAGCGATAGTCTTCTGAGTTGCATCTTTCATGCCCCATAGTGTCTCGTAAGAAGTCATCTCTTCTCGAAGTGACACAGCGTTCTTGAGAAGTGAATTCATATTTTCATTACCCCGGTACTCACCTTTTATGCTAGCAAGTTATACTGTCTTTAGTTTTTTGCGATGCGGCTTGCCGATCTGAGAGATCAAAGAATCGAGTGTCTTGTCATCGCAGTCAGCTAGGGCCGCAAAAACCTCTGGTCGCTCAAACACACGCTCCTTAATCTTTGCAGGGATTTTCTTCGCCAAAATTAGAAGCTCGTCCTTATCAGTATCCAACACAGACGCCAGCTTGCAGATCAATTCCTCACTGGGGAATTGGGCGAAATCCAAACGTTCGGTTTCGATCTTGCTCAAGTAGGTAAAGTTAATCGCTACTTTCTCAGCCAATGCCTTCTGGCTCAGGTCACGTTCCTTTCTGAGTTCACGCAGTCTTTTGCCAAAAGTCGTCACCTACTTAGCTCCAGTTTAGCAGTGTCGTTTAATTGATTGAAGAAAACACCTGAACATTGTAGACCACTTGCAGTTGTTTATCAACCGCAATGGCGACTCGATTGAAAAAAGTGCGGCAGCCTTTATCATCGAGAAATATTAGGGTTGTTCCAATAGAGGATTCCCAGTGAATTTACTTCATTTTGAAGCTGGAGCGAAAGACGAGGTAGGATTACCGATAATCAAGAATGTTGGACTTTGTGACAACATTGGTGGTGGAGCGAATTGAGCGAGCAAAATCTGGAGAATAAATTAAATGAATGTATAATCATTGCTAAATCGCTATGATTCTTGAAATAGAAATCCAATACTTTGAATGCATCGCCGGATACGTCCGATTTGCGTACACATAAACCGGCATTCGCAAGAGTTGCCGATTCCTTCGCAATTTCGTTTAAGAACAGTCCCCGCTGACTAGCGGCCAATACATAGCCCGGATGCCATTCCTCTTGTAATACAACGGCAATGCCTACGACAGGAGAAAGTGCCCTGAGATGAGAAACCCACGATCATGAGTATCAACATCACCTTAAAAGTCAAGCTGATGAATGAGTTCATTTCTGAAGCATCCGACCTCAAGGACACTACAAGGGTATCACTCCAGAATAATAATGCGAACCTCGAAGCATCACGTCTGTATGAGCAAGCGGCTAACATCGCCCGTGAATTACTCTCAGTACCAGACATAGCAGACGACCTTCGAAGTCACCTCGAAGTTTTTGCCCCATATTACACCTATGAGAGCAAGGTAACGCTCCGTGCTTGGCATTATGAGCGGCATGAAATCAATGAGGCTAAAAAGTGTCAAGAGTCTGCTGCTGTTATGCTCGCTGAACAAATTAGTCAAATCGAATCAAAACTTACTACAGCCACCGAAGAAGAAAAATCAAAACTTACTGCATCCCTGAATAAGGCTCTTTTCTTCAGAGGGTTGGACATGATTGCAACATCAGCAATACGAGCGAGATTGGCATGGGATCAAGATGATTTCATTTCAGCCCTTGACGAATACAGAACGGTCCTACCATTATTGGCTCAACTGGTTGGCGACTCACAGAATCTTGGAGTGCCCGGCTATTATCGAGTGACCCTTGGAAATTACCTCGGAATGGTTGCCAACAGCTCTGGGGCACTAGCAAAGCACATTGAAAAAACGCATGGCATTTCGGGCGTCTTGCCACACGACATTGCTTGTGACTTAGTTCGACACACTCTTGACGCATATCGGGCGGGTGTGGCAGCTTGTGACGCAAATCCAGAGTGTGATCAGTATCGAGGGCTGGCGCAATTATGCCGTAGCAATGTTGAGACATTCTTAAAAGATAACAAAAGTCGCTGGCCCGAAATCTACGCCGACCTATATGATGATCCCGATCTGCTAAAGATCATGGGGCGAATTGATCTTACAACCCTAAAGGCAATTGAACGAGGCAGCATGTCCCATAATAACAAACTCAGAATCCTGTTCTTGGCAGCAAACCCTCTCGATTCTGCTCCACTTCGGCTGGATGCAGAACTCCGAAACATCAGAGAGAAACTGGACTTGAGCAACGCCCGAGAAGAAATCGAATTGAGACAAGAATGGGCAGTGCGTGTAACCGACTTGCAGCGAGCGCTGCTGAAGAACGATCCTGCAATAGTTCACTTCAGCGGCCACGGCTCCAATACAGGTGACATCGTTCTGGAAGACGCCAATGGGGATAGCCATATCGTGCCTGCTGATGCCTTGGCATCTCTCTTCAAAACTCTTCGTGACAAAGTACAATGCGTCATTCTCAACTCCTGTGATTCTGAATCGCAAGCGGACGGCATCGTCGAACATATTAATATCGTGATTACGATGTCAGATGAAGTGGACGATGATGCCGCCAATGCATTCGCATCAGCCTTTTATCAGACTCTCGCATGGGGAAAGAGTATCAAGCAGGCATTTGAGTTAGGCTGTAATCAAATGGCTCTCGAAGGATTTGCAGACGCTGATGTGCCTGTCCTCAAGGCTAGAACAGGTGTTGATCCAAGCAGAATGTATCTCGTGGGTACTTCTTCCGGTGGTGCAACTGATGGTACTGAATCGAAGGCGATGGAGCTGTGCAAGTTGTCATGCAATCGCTGGTCACGCTTCGACCTTGTTGTTTTCACCGTTACTGAAGCAAAGACACTGCTGGCAAGTACATCGAAGCAGTTGTTTGAGTTCTCGGAGACAGAAATGAAATTGGATTCAGGAATCTCAAACAGGATTCGAGGAATTGCCTCTGACATGAAGACGCTTTCTGAGAAGCGTGTAAAAAGCCCAACTTATCGGGATATCAAGGGGGGGACAGTCGGTGATGAAGAGGAGAAGCAGTTCAAGGTGGATGGCGATGCAGTCTTCGCAAGACTCAATGAGGTTGCTCGCAGTGTTTTGTCGTGAACTTGGGAACGAAGGCACACAAAATGATGGAATCGTGTCCCATCCCGTGGCTGGTTTGAGGATTTTTGGGTCCGAGTGGAAGAAAGATCGGGTGGTTTCTTCCGTGATGCTGTAGACAACCCACTGGTTGAAACCCGACTGCACAGACTAAAACAAAGTGAGGAGATCGTCTTTCACGAGGATCACATTCTTGCCGTCCATGACATCCACCGGCAAGAACTTGTGTCTGGAATGGACGTGGACGATCTGAAGGAACTGGTTCAGTGGGTTGGGCAAATACGGAGAGGATAATCAACCGTGTTTCTATATCCAATGTGGGACCACGAGAGCCAGCGAATTGGTAAGCAGAAATGCACACCTTGGGGCTACCGGCTTCACGAAATCGCAGAACTGCTCGAGTTCATTGGGCTATTACTCTTTTTTGGCGTTGGCATCTATCTCGGTTATCGAGGCCTGAGCAACACATTCCATTTGACTTTACTTTGGCTGATTGCCGTCCCGTTCGGAATTGGACTGGTCAGCCAAGTCATGTATCAGTTTTCGTGGGTGATGGCTCTGAAAAGAGGCTTCGAGTACGACTACGATAAACGTGAAGCCAGTTGGATCGAAAATGGAGAGCGAGTCACCTATAGGTACTCCTCGGAACAGAATCACAGATGGTAGAACCTCACAACCTCACCTAAACATCATCCTCAGATTCGAATCCAAATCATACTCCCCCTTCAGGTGCTTAATCATAGCTAACTGAGTTTCAAGTTCGTGCTGAATCTGAGGATGTTCGAACAGGGTATCAGGTGAAAAACTGGGACCATTCTCTTCCAGCGTGCATTCAACGCAGTCAATCACTAACTGGGCTATTGTCTGAGCCAATCCTACATCGTTCCTGCGGCAACAGAGAATGCACATCCCGATGCTCTGCTTCACGATAGATACGGCGGGATGAATGTCTTTCATCGGAGCAGACCATTCATCATTGTTTCCCATGAATTCCATGTCGAGAGCATTCAGTTGATCCGTTTCAGGAATCACACCACCCAACAATGAATCCCAAAGATCATTCACTATCTCCTGCAATGTTCGCAGGTCTAGTTCTGACATATTTTCTTCGAGGTGTTCGGCATGTGATGTCAGCAAATGGTCGGCACACCATACGGAAAATAAGCAACGTTCAAAATGACGGAGCGTGCGTAGATGCTTCGCCATGAGTTCAGCGTAATCGTCCATGTTAGTGATCGGCTTCTTCATGCGTTCCATTCAATTCACATATGGTTCATGGTTGAGTTTTCACTGCCGTCAGACTACCGGTCGTGTATACCAATAAGCCCACAGCACAAACACCCCTTGTAATGGCAGTCGCAACAGGTGAATGATTGGTGATGCCGGAAGAATCTCCTGATGTTGATAGAGGTAGATGTTTGCCGGAAACACAGCAACGATTTACGATCAACCTGTAGTTGATGCTGCGATAACCACAATCTGGTTACTATCAGAATTTGATAGCGACCAAAGAAACGAACCCCACCACTCTACTTCAGTGTCTAAGTAATTTGACCAATTTGTCGGCCATTCATAAATGATTGAGTTGGTAGAGCCACAGATGATAAACTTCAGAAATTGGTCGAAGAGTATTCCAAGTTCCTCTGCGGATAGGTCTACACCTCCCCACGGCGGTGAAGAAAAGGCATATGCGAAACCTGTTCCTATGCCATCGTCGATTCCCTCCGCTGGAATAATGTTTCTTCTCTTTACTGGATCTGTGTAGTAAAAAAACTCGTTCCAGAGATCACTGTTGCCACGAACGATTAGACCATTGCGTTCAAAGTTATACCTAGTTCCAAGAAAATCATTCCACGAGATCTGGGCTGGTATTAAACAATTAGCGGCATCTTCATCAATGGTTATCATAAAATCGTCACTTATTGGAATGCCTTCTTCTTTTGAAAAGCGTTCTTCGTCATCGTCATACTGACGCTGTAATTCTCTGAAGGCAAGGATGACTGCTTTACGATGATTTTCGGAGTCGAAACTATTTTCTTTACAGTCGAATATGAAGAACTTTACCACGCCATCAGCCTCCGAGAAACTTTCAAGCAATCGTTTTTGCTGGGTGGTAAGAGTTGCCAGTTTCATTATTTCAGACTTCGCATCATAGTAATATAATAGTAGAGTATGCACTTGCTTCAAATTAACAGCTAAAGTCTAAGCTTGCTATTGATGATCACCATGATTTTGAAATTGAACAGTTCTGCTCATCTCCACTCCTCAGAAGCCGATCTTCTTCCAGTCCACAGTAAACCCTTCATCCACGGACACAATTTCCTCTGATCCGAGATGATCCAAATAGCCGTTTTGGGTGGCTCTGAGGAATCCATCTATTGTCAGGTAATAGACTGAATTTGTCGTGGTGACTGTGATTGTTGGTTCTTTCATTATTCTGTCTGGATGCTATTAAGATTCTTCAGTTGCTTCCTTGGATGCTCGAACTCTTTGACTAATTCTTCACAATCATACTCAACGTCAGTGGACAGCCCCAGTAATTCAGCAGCGATACGCTGAGTCCAGAACTCAGACCTCTCGAAGATCGGCTCCAGCAAATCGACCGCCATTTGCTCATGGGCGTCGTAAAGCATGTCACTTAGGGCATCTGAAGCCGTATGAGTTGCCACCTCGTTAAGATTTACAGCAACATATCTCAGCAACCGCTGTTTGATCGTCACGTGTCGCTGTGGTTGGTCGTCATCCTCTACATATTGCTCAAGCTCTCTCAAGAAATCTTGTTCATCCGGTGATAGTTCCTGATCATTATCCGATCCACGAGTCGTTTCACTCGGATCTCCAGTGAGTTGTAGATCTATTTGAGTAACTCTTTTCGGCCAGACTCCAGTCCAAACCGAAGCCAGTGGGTCATGAGTCTCACAGTCGCATGAGATCCGCTGACCACCGCAGGCAGAGCATCGTTGAACATCACATTCATTTTTATGTGGCTCGCCCACAGCCACTCCACAGTCGGGGCATTTTTCTTTTTTGTCCATTTTGATTCCTTTCGAGTTCAATCCATAAATTGTATTGTCGGGACACACAGCACTTAAGCTACGTCCCAGAAGATGCAGTTACACAGTAACCGTCTGCACGTCGGCTCTCAGAGGTTCGGCTGTATCCAAAATCAGACTTACAGCTTCGCAAGTTCGATCCAACACCTCACCACACTTCTTCAGAGCTTTTTCATTATCTGTTCTGGCATACTGCTGGATGTACTTCCAACATCCACCAAGATCGGCAGCATGCTCAAAACCAAGTAGCGTGAGCAGCACAGCGCCACCAAGTTCAGCAACGACCTCTTGGTTGATCTTGCTTCCCTTCAGTTTTCCATTTCGGTCGTCCGCCGCATGTACAAGTTCATGGCACCATGTCGAAAGATCCTCGACACAAAGAGCGAATCCTTTTCCATGTCGATATTGCCCGAGACAGCGTCCTCCTTGCCCATTGAACGCTTCGACCGACAACTCCCATTCCGTGGCAACTTCTCGGAGTGGAAGGTTGTGGAGCCATTCCTGAATACTGTCACTACTTACCGTGAGTGGATCGCCCTCAGTTTGCTCGATTCCAAACACAGGTGTACCTCTGAAGCCATAAACTGCAACTCGCCTTTTTTCGGACTCTTCTTCGTCGATAATTCTTGTCAATGGAGACAGGATACGAAAGGATTTCTCACCTTTCTTAACTTGTCTTCCAACCTTTTCCCACTGGCGAAACCCACGGGCATCAGAACAACCATTGATCGCAACGATTAGCTGGTTTCGCCACGTCCATTTTCGGCATGGCGAACCGTCTCTTCGGTTGATAAATACGCTGGCTATTGGCTTGGGGAGATCATTCGGTTCTGCAAACGCTTGGAGGATTTGTTGTGCGGCATCTTCTGCCTTGTTTTTCATTAGCATGACTACATCCTTGTATGAAACTGCATCCTTGTATGAAACTGCGCAGCATCCCACGCAGTTGTGATTTTGGGGATCATGCCAGCACAGTATATGGGGCTGGCAGGCGGCTCGCCTTGCTTCCGAATAAGGCAAGCTGACGCTCATAGCGGAGCGTCCAGTAAAGAGGATGTAGCTGTTCTGTAAGTTATCAGTGTCTCGTAAATTTTTTTCAGTAGCTTTGTGGCGTAAGTTTTATCAAAGATTATTTTATTTGCAACATCAGTTTCTTGCAACAAATTATGGACACAAAAAAGGTCTGCCAGTTATTCTTCAGCTTGCTAATTCTAATGGCAGTTTTCAGGTTAAAAACTTTGTGTCCAAAAACCGGCATATTTCTCAGTCTCAATTGCTCGATCCAATTTATACAGGACACAGTATTCCTTCATCACACCACCTCACATTCTTCAACATACCTCAATATAGATTTTGTAATACTCGTTCTAAATTCATCGGGCAATTGATGACGTAAACAAACCTCATCTTTTACAGCCTCGTCTACAAATTTGTGAGCCATGCCAGTTAAGAACAAGGATTGTTCTGCCCTGTTTGGGTTGTCGCTTTCAATATAAGAAATCCCACAACCCAAATTTGCGGCATCAATGTGTGATTTGATGACATCGGGCAATGTCTCGTCAGGGCAGTTAATTCTTTCATTAACCATTTCAATGACATGTGCGATTGTGTCACACCAGTTTTCTACAAATTCTTTATCTGCCGAAAACCAGTCTGGTCTAGTCGCCCTAATTTCCTCGTCAAATGCTGGATCAAACTCAGGATGATTAGGATTTGTGTAATTCTCTAACGCTTCTGTAAGTTCTTCTTCTGTAAATATTGTTTCTTCTGACATTCCTGAACTCCTTTTTTCGATTTTGATTATTGGTCTTTTCTTCTAATGAATATTTTGCATCATTCAATACTCATGCCCAATTTCGTGTTCTAAAAATTCCGTGACATACTCAAAAACATCTGATCGACTTTCGGCGTAATACAAGTCTTCTTCGTAGAGTTCCATAAACCGTTCATACTGTTTCTGGTCTGGAACAATTGAGCCATACTCGAAAATTGAGTCTCTGTAATTCGGCTTCTATTGTTTCTTCGTTGTCTACTCCCATTAGTCCGCTCTCCTTTTGCATGTTTTGAATTTGGCAAATTGCATAACGGAGCCTTTGCCAGTGTTCGAGAGAAGTAGACCCACCTGTTATTATCAGATGCGTCATTCTCAATTAGTGTTTCTTCTTGAGTATTTTGTTGATACTCGGGTCGCAATACATAATGCGGCTCGTTCTCATCGCCTTGGAAGCGCAGCGACATTCACTGAATGCTTCTTTTGATGTGATTTAATACGAGTCAGTCGTATCGGCCACGATAACGGTGACTGAAATACAACCTGCTGTCCGTTACCGGACACAACACGATTCACAGTGAGGAGCGATAGGGGATACTGGAGTAGTCTCCGATATCCAAGTTGCTCAGAACTCGACTGCGTTATTAGCTCGTCGTGTCGTTAAGCCCAAGATAGCGCAGGTGCGTCGAATTGTCAAGAGATTTATTTTGCGTACATTCGTTGCTTGTCTTTTGCAACACGCCCAAACATCGTCATCTAATAATTGAAATGCCGTCAGATTGTCTTTCGAGAAACGACTGCCCATAGCAATCAGCTTGACTGAAATTGCTATGGGCAAAAACCGGTATTTTTGTTATCATTGCCGCACAATTACAGTGAATCTACAGCAACTTACCGCTCATCTACTGACGCTTTGCGTCCAATCATTTTGGACCTCTTCAGCGTCCCGCTGACCACCGACTTCGGCTCAGCTTTTTCCGATCACCTTAGCAGCACTGCCATGCGCTGTCATGATTGGAAATCCTAAAAAATATCGCCGAGTTTTGTCAGCAGATTACTACATAACAAAGACAACAATTGTGTGGAGGATTAGTGAGAGCATCAGCAGCAGAACGAAGAGAAGTCTTTGGATTATTCAATGTGTCAGAAGCCGCACGTCAACTCGGTGTTGGTATTCAGCGTCTTCACAGGGACATCAGGGCTGGCCGTGTGCAATCACCAAAGGTTCGTGTCGGGAGAAGATTCTACTTCGCCCGAAACGACCTGACAAACCTCTCCACGCTGTACAAGAAAGGACAAGCAGGATGAGTACAAAAACAAAGAGAGTGGAAGTGGAGATCACAGGCGAAGAAGTGATTTGCTCTGTTCGAAAAGTGATTCTGGAAGTGCCGGAAGACATGTCAAACGAGGATGTCGAATGTATTAACGTCGACCATTTCGGACAGGTCGAAGAACTAACCTCATGGGAAATCCTCGATTCAAGTGGCACCTATGCAGAAGGCTCCCCGACATTTATTGGTCTAGCTGGCGATGACGCAGAACCGGAATTGAGCGTTTTTCGGGATGATAGTGGCGAATTCCGTGTTCGAGGTCACGAGAAGTTACCGTTGTCTTGAAACTCAAAACCGCTAGCGACATGTGATCGCTGGCAGTCTTTGTTTCCACTTCGAAAAAGATTTGGCACCAAAGGCGAAATGAACATAAACAGCAGACATGAAATGAGCCGCCCAAACGAACAGGGCGGCTCAACAAAGGACACGCAACATGCCCATTCAATCATTACACAATAGTTATCGTAGCTACGATGAATTTTCTGAACTCGTTGATGGACTTTTTCCCGACATTTCAGACGACGACTCCCAGACTCCGACTTTCGGTCCAAAAATCGAAAGCATGGAAACAAACCTTAGAAGTGGGGAACATATAAAAACTTTTGGACCAAAAGTACGAACTACCCTATCATCTAATGTTTCAGTTGGCCGCAAGAAAGAACGGTCCATTTACACATGGCTGCGAAATCGCACTTCAGGGTTAGATTACGGCAAAGAAATCGCTGGCCGAAAGGGAAAGCATCCCATTCACATTAATACAAATGAAGAGGTGCTGGCGTTCTTTGATGATCTGAGAAAGGGGCGTCGTACATGGCTGAACAAGATCAAAAACCAAGACTTCATAGATCACCGGAAAAAGAAAGTGACGTTTTACTTTGCGGGCGATTCGAGGTCGAAAAATGACGAGACGCTCGTTCTCATCGACATTGACTGCAAGAAATTCGGCACTTTAGAGGGCGCAATGGCATTCGCCAACTTTCTTAAAGAACACTATTTTCCAAATCTGTATATCGAAATCTCCACTCACGGAAATGGAGCCCATGGCTATTTTGTTCTGTCGAAATACGGTTACGGGGCGACGGTTATTAACGATCTCCTGCTCCATCGTCTTCAAACATGGTTGCGACAGATCATGAACGAACAGAAATTTGACATTGAAAACGTGGAAATCAAAGGGACGCTGCCGGTCGTCGAATGGGGTGACGAAAAATACGAAGTCCTAACTTACAAATCCGGTACGCTGGCCAAGTTGCCACGGATCGAGACACCGGAACAGGAAGAGCAACTCCGCAACACGACTGTCCTAACAGTTAATGATCTCCAGAAGTTGCCGGTCATCGAAGAATCCAAAGTTAATAAGTCTACGAAAACCAGAAATACAGCGACAGCACACGTTGGCTCGATTTCCGGGAAGCACATCAGTCAGGATGAATTGGGACACCTCGATGGTCATTACTGGCAGGTGGCTGACTCCTTAATGGAAGTTCACGCCCTCAATACTTCGGGGAAGACTGTAGCCACCATTGAAGATGTGGCAATCTTTTTGATGTTGCTAAAGTTTTTTACGGAAAATATGAACGCTGATGGTTCACTTCCTGTAAATCGATGGTCGGAGATGTGGAAGTCAGTTTTTGAAGCGTGTGATATTAACCGTGCCTTTTGTCCGCAACGGTTCAAGGCGATCCGGGACCATTTGTCAGGTCTGGGTCTGCTGGACTGGCAGGACGAAAATTACCGTATCGGCTGGACTGACGAAGACGGCAAATACCACAAAGGCAAAGCCTGTAAATGGCGTGCCAGTAAGGAATTCATGACGAAGTTGGAAATACCTGTGGTGGCAGTCGTTAAGAAAGAAGGAAGAGGGAGAACATCCTTTATCCGAACTACACTCATCGAGTTCTTCAAATCTATCACTCAACTGGCATCAGAAGAGACCACCCGACCCGTTTTGTTCGATCCAGAGGCCTCTTTGAGACTCAACCCTGACGAAATCAACCACTTCATCAAACCATTCGAGCCTTTCACCAGTTTGGCGGCGTGATTTCAATAGGGAAGGTGCGCAGACAGGTGCCCATTTTCCTAACCCGCAAGAGAATTCGAACCAGCCCGCAGACTATTAGCAGACGATGCGCCTCTATAGCGCAAGCCCCTTTCATTCAATAGAACACGGAGATTTGCTTGTGTATCTGAATGGGTCGTTAACAATTAAAGTTGGACTGGCGATTTTCCCTGATTGCCAGCAACTTTTGTTATTACCATAACAAAACCGCAGATCACAGTAATAATGTATCCAAGCTACACCAGTCTGATCGAGTTGATCTTTGACGGTATATGACTTTGGAGTACCGGGGCTGCCAAGCAGCACCCGGTGTGATAAAGGTCCAGTATTATTTCTCATAAAATTCAGCATAAGATATCTGCTTACTTATACAGTGAGATATGTGAAGCACTATTTGGGCATTAAGAATTGTTGCCAGATCTCAATATCACCAATTTCGACCGGAGTATTTAAGTGTGCATATTCTCGGGCAGCATCCATTACAATATTAACAACGTCTTCTTTGCGCCTGTTGTTGACATAACAGATGAGAACAAATGCAGGGAGTACACCATACCGATTTTGGAAGGCAAGAATTTGTGTTAATACAAATTTATTAACCCCTAATTTTGAGACTCTGTCTAGTGTGTCTAAATGATGAACTATGTTGATGTCAAAATCATGATTTCCCTCCGACGTTTGTTCTCCAATTGCAACGCTAACGATGTATCTCGTGTGCTCATGCTCATAAGCACTTGAAATCATCGTTCCCACAGACTTTTCCAAATCAGTTTTCATGTTCTATTTCCTCCAATTCAAAAATAAGTTAATCACACAAACGCTCTTCCCGATCCAATCCGTAATACAAATTTTGTACTGGCGATCTTCCCTGATCGCCTCTTCATGACACTATTAACAGGCACAGAGATTAGTGGGATGCCTTGCGTCCTCTGCCGAATCTTGTGAGTTAGCCTCGACATCTGCTTTGATGATCGGTGGCCCGGCTGATCCCGGAATGATGTTCGGTCCAAATATGACGACAGTGACATCGACATACGCCGTCGTCTTTTTGCCGCATTGGGGAAAGCGAACATAATTGTGAATGAAACGCACTTCGCTAAAAGTGCAGTGTGATTTCCACCACCTGTAGTCCTTGTAAGCACTCGGAAGCAACATCACAGTGGTTGCGCCATTCTTAGATTCCTCGAAAGCCTTACTGACCCAATCACCGATTTCGAGTTTGCTGAACGGAGGATTGCACCAGACAGTGTGGCCCGCCCAGCTTTGTTTCAGTCCATCCGATTCGGGCGTGAAGAACTCACCACACTTGGCGTTTTCCGTTAATGCGGCAGCGTCCAGAGTGAAATGAAATTCCTGATCGAGATGATCGAACAACCATTGCGGTGTCTCATATTCGGGAGTGGAACCTTCATTTTTTATCTTGCGAATCCGGTTTGCGTACCACTTGGCGTGTTTCGCTCCTTTCTTGAGCACCGACTTTTGCTTCTCGTGATCACACTTTGATAACTCGGATGCCGCAGCAATCGACAGTTTATTGCTGTCCATTGCATTCACGAGTTCTGGGATGCCCTTTTCGATAACCTTCTTGGCACGGGCGTAACCGTCTTTGCCACCAAGATCGGCACGCTTTGCGGCTTCATCGACAGTCAGTTCATCTTCGATATTGCGAACTTGCTTTGAACGGCGGTCCCCACCGTGTTTGTGACTACGAAGAGCCTCCACGATGGCAACACGCTCGCTGACAGAGAAGTCCTTTCGCATCGTGTTTTCGGTGAACTGGCAGTGCAGGATCGATGGCACATCAATGATGCGAGCGGGAATAGTCTCAAGTATCATGACATCACGATATGCACGCAGACGACGTTCTCCGAAGATGAGTTTATTATCTGGCGTGATACCGATGGGTTGTAGGAGTCCGTTTTCTTCGATGGACAGAGCGAGATCTTCGATGTCACCCATATCTTTTCGGTGACGGTTCCCAATTTTGATGTCGCTGATTTTTACTTCTATAATTTGATTTTTCATTTTTACGTCCTTTGGAAAAGTGGAACTTGGAAAACTGAGCGCAGACCGGTGGCCTTGACTCAAACAGGGGTCTAAAAAAACAAGAGGAGAAAGATGTAGCCGCCTCGTATAACCGAATAGGTGAGATCAAGCAGGCCGTGTGTATTCGTCCTTTGCTTTGAAGAGTCGCTGACGTGCCGTGGCGACGAATTGATCGTCTTTTTCGATGCCGGTTACGTGATCCCAGCCCGCCGACAGTGCTCCGATCATTTCGGACCCGCTGCCCGAGAACGGAACTAACAGTCGGCGGGGTGTCTCACGCTTCGGCTGGATGATTAGACGAGCGAGATATTCACACAGGGCAAGCGGCTTGACCGTGGGATGGGCGTTTCCCTTGCGTTCCTTGCGGTTGGCCTTGGCACAGTAGAAAAACCGAGACGCACCACCTTCATCACCGTAGCCCTCCACAACATCCATTCGAGAACGGAATGCGTTAAGCGTCTTGCCGTTACCGACATTGCTACCAGCCTTTCGACGACGTGAACGACGGGAGCGAGAAGTTCCGTATTGTTCATCCAGCAACGCTGCGGCTCGTTCATTGAGGATGAGATTTGCGGGATGCCTACCCTTATCAGTACCGTCTGCAAGCATTGGAGATGGAGCCTGATGACTTCGCTTCGTGTAACATGTTGTCCCAATTCGACAGTCTCCGATGTTGAGCCCACCGCAGCCATAGTTCGTGACGTTCTTTACGAACGTGCCATCGACTGGCTTCATCGCCAGAATGATTGGCTCCCATGCTGGCTTCAACAACGTGTGGTAGTTGCCCCACCGTTCACCGAGAGTCTGGCCAATGTTTTTCCCTTTGGGGAATCCATCTCCGTAGAGCCAACAGAGCGTGTCTCGAATCTCCCAACCGGCATCTTCAATGTTGCACGCAAGGCGGTGAAAGGTCTTCGGGGCACCGAATACGAGAAGATAAGCACCCGGTTTGCAAAGCCGCAGCAGACCTTGAAACACAGTAGCAGGCGGGACACTTCCGTCCCAATTATGCCCCATGAAGTTGAGGCCATACGGTGGGTCACAGAAAACACCGTCGAACGTGACTGGTGGAAGCGTCGGCAACACATTGTAGATATCGCCGTGATGTATGGCCCAACTACGGTCAGTCGAGTGATGAGTAGTGATGCGATTTGAAATGCGTTTGTTGGTCATGGTGGTTCTCTTTCTTTTTTGAGAAATATGAAATGTGTGGATGTATCCCGACCCCTCCCTGCAAAGGGCCGGAAACTGGTTCTTGAAAATCTGAAAACGTGAAGTGTCAGAAGGTCATACCATTCGTGCAGTGGACGTGACTTCCTTGAGACGCTTGTAGAATGTGGATTTGCCGTGCGGCCATTCGGCCAACTGACTGTGGCGATCATTGGGAAATCTCTCTGTGAGTTCTTTGATGAGTTGTCGTTGAATTTCCTTGTCTTCATCCTTGGAAATAGCACGCACAGGTTCGGCAATCTGCTTTTGAAGACTGGACCGCACAAGGTCTTGCCATGAGGTCAAGGCATCACCCTGCTTGACTTGCCGGTAGTCCTGCCACGCCTTGGTCAGATGCCGCAGATCAAGGCGCTGGTCCATCTTCCGAGTTTCGGCAATCAAAAACTCCGCAACTTCGAGGCATTCATCCGGTGATAACTCTGGGTAGCCCTGAAGAGCCAAGTGCCGGATGAACACTGCGACTTCCTCATCGGTCGGCTCGTGTTCCAGCATCACGATCCGACTGCCCAAAGCTCGGGCCAACGGATCATGCCTTAATGGAATGTTGCTGATGGCAATGATCGACCCGGTGAACCAGATTCGTTCATCCCTGTCCTTGCTCTTGTAGGAAATGAGCCTCGCCTCGTCGGGCTGTCCATCGAGCGCAGCCAACAGAATCTGAAGTGCCTGCTCGTTTTTGAAGAGCGATGTGACGTCATCGAGGACGATGACGTGTTCGGGATGATCGGCAAGAAATTCGAACAACCCCATCGGCGTCATGCGGGCGTTCTTATTCACCCATGGTTTGTCGAGTAATTCCAACTCTTGTCGCACCGTGAACGTCTTGGACGTGCCGGGTCTTCCTACGATGTACACGCCGGTCTGGTATCCATTGGCAACAGACACTACTCGGTCTCGAATGAGTTGAAGCTTCGTTCCGAATTCTTGAATGACGGGTTCGGTGGCCGACAACGTATCGGCCCGCTGTTTAGGTTGGATTGCAGTCATATTCATTTCATGGTCCTCCAATTTGAAAAAATAGTTACAGGTTTGGTTCATTCAGATTCACTTGGCTTTTTCTGCGCACACCGGTAGCGCAGTTCTGTTGTCATGGAAAATTCCGTCGGCAGAGTTGTGAACGGCTACTTGCAGTTATTGATCACGCACGTTGTTGTCGTCCTACATTCAACGATACGCACGATTTTTTGCATTGTAAAGTTGGGGTCATAAGTGGCTTCATGATAATACTTTACGAGATGCGTTCAGCCACCGGCACAAAAGTTGTAACGGACTGAAATGCTACATCCACGACAGATTTTCGACGTTCAATATGCTATCGAGATCGTCTCGCATCCTCTGCGCCTGTTCTGTGGTGACAGCCACAATCTCTGAACGATAGCTGTTGGCAGGGTCCGGTCGGTACGTGATAAGCACAACAGACTTTTTCGTCGTTCTCACATTCGACATTTCTTTCGTGATCTTTCTCACAATAACATTGCCTGCCGTGATCGAGAGAATCTCAATTGTTCTGGCTTGCATATGCTTCGGCATAATCATTCTCCTTGAAAAGTAGTTAGCGGTTTTCGCTCTATTGTCGCAATGTTCGGTGACAACCTTACTGATAAACTCTTGTTACGACTGGGCACTGATGGCCTCTCCTTTTTGTTTTTTTGTTTCATGGACTTGTTTCTCCAAACTTGCGCAGACTTTTTACAAAGACCGAACGTGCCGAGTGTTCCCGCTCGGTGCGCAATCCGTGCGCACCCGGCACGCCGGTTACAAAAATTGTGTTTAAGAATTGCGGACCGTTAGAATTGGCTTACACAATCGGAAGCGGCGGCCCAGAGAATGGTCAGCCGACGAGAATGAGAGGACTCGATGTTGGCTGTTCCAGAGACGGAAGGTCGGCGAGCTTGAATGATTCGCCAACGAGTTCGATAAGTTCGTCTAAAGTCATGATGTCCTCCTCCACGGTTTCGAGTTGATGCTCGAAGGTTGATAGCTCGTCACCGTTAACTGATTCGGAGGGATCTTCGAAGTCAAGCAGATAATCACTACCATTGCAGAGGTCCTCAAAATGATCAACGATCAACTCGTCAGGGTCGTATTGCAGGAACTCGAAGCGAACGCATTCTAAGAAGCCAAGCAGATCAGCAAGTGTGCTTGTGAGATTATTAGATATCCATCGGCTATGGTTATCGCCAACCTGCTTTATATAAATCCCACGGACTCGGGCGGAATTCCAGTTATTTCCCACCAACAGGGTTGCAACCTTCTTCGATACGTAACCACGGACTTCGGTAGGACTGACATATTGCTGCGATTTGGCCCATCGTCGTACTTCAAATTCGCCGTAGTATTCGATCATTGCTGACAGTGGCAAAACGACGGCGTAGGTTTCGGGTCCGAGACACTTGACTGCGGACTCCACGCTTTTGCAGATGATGAGTTGCTCACAAACCCGAGGATCGAGTGCGGTTTTGCTGTAGATGCGTGGCGTTCTCGCCGGGTCGTCATAAGTAAGGAGTGACATTACTTCGTCGTCGATCCCACTAAAGACGACATAAAGCTCTCCCTTCTTCATCCGATCTGAAAGATTACGACGGACTTGTTTTGAAGTATGACGCTTCACAGTTTTCATCTTGCTCATTGATTGGTCTCCATAATGTGGTTTAAAATTTCGACCCGCCGACGGTGGCGAATCAGTAAAACGCATTGCCTGTTTCCGTATCCTGCAACTCTTTCCAGAAGGACAGATGCCGAGCCTCATTAACCTGCTCCAAACTCTGCGATTTGGGATGATGCCATCACGAATCCCAGTCGCACGAAATTGGGGCAATTGATATTTTTCTCGTCTGCTTGTCCGATCTGTTTTCCTTTGTTTTGGTCTCCGGGTTGCGTATTTGTTGGCGCACTTGCCGGTGTCCTACAGCTACTTAATCCACAACTTTTCAGCACTTGCTTTTCATTCGGCAACTTGCTACACAAGATGTTTGGACTACAATTAAATGTGCCAACTTAATCCACAATAGGAATGCCATGGCCCAAGACCCGGTACGTCAACGACGTAAGTTGTGTTTCGCTTCCAACGTGCGGTTGCTCATACGGACTGGCTCAACTCCAGCGGCACAGCTTGCTGAGTCTCTCGGCATTCCCGACCGGACGATCTGGCGGTGGCAGGAAGAGGGGGCGGCACATCCCGACAAGCGAACACGGATACGGCTCCAGCAGTTCTGTGACCATTTCGGCGTGACAGTAGATGACCTGTGGGATCGTGATCTGCCAGAGAAGGTCAATCAGCGTTGTACTGATGCAGACCATCTGGCCGAACGGGTGCGAGTGATCTTCAACCAGAGCAAATTTGAGATCAAAGGCCATCTCGCCACACTCATCCATCTCAATTACTTCTTGTTCGAGCAGCACCGGCTCAAACTACTGATCGAGCAGGACAACATGCGTGCGGAGGAGTACGAGCGAGATGCGGAGAAATTTCGCAAAGAGTTTCAGGATGAGAAGATGAACATGTACTTTCGGTTCGCAAAACCGTTTCGAAAAAGTGCCGATGATCGCAAAGCTGACCTTGCCGTAGTCGAGGCTGAGGTCCGCAAACTCATGGCCGAGATGAAGGAAGTAACAGCAAGAGAAATAGATACGGCGCAGTAGTCGAAGGGAGTTACGAGGAAGTATGGAAGTGGATGGAGAGGCAACGGTGCAGCTACCTGTTATCTCTCAACGGATTCGTTGGGGGCGAAGACCGTCGCCTCGCTGTCCCCAAGAATCTGTACGATGAAGAGTTGCAGATCGATGCGGGGATTGGCTCACTAAACACGAACAGCTTGTACTTGCGGATGCAGAACGGTGGTTGAAGATACTCTGTTCAAGATCGCAACTGCTACGTTGATTACTGATTCCACGTTTTGGAAATTGCAACAATTCGTGGGAAACTGGAATTCTGGAATCGGCAGAAGCACTAATCCCACTGGTTGAATAATCTCAAAAGCTCTACTGTTCATTCTCCACAGCCTCCCCTGTGAGCCTCTCTACTTCCGACAACTCCAGATTTAGCAAAAAGCCTGATCACAATTTGAATATATAATCAAAACGTAACTTGGGTTTAGCGAAAAAAAACAGGGGAATTCCTACACTGGAATTCCTCTGTTTTATTGTTATTCAGTGAGTCTTTAAGTATCTGTTTCTTTAGTCTTGTTCGAGGATAGAGCTTTACTCAATACCCTTGGCATTTGCTGGCCTGCCCAATTGCGTTTAATGATATTCTCTATTTGCTCATCGGAAAAATCTATTTCTTTTAAAAACAATGCGGCAAGAACAAATTGCATATACCGATTTATGTTAAATCGCAAATTTAAAGAAACTACATCGCTACTCGCTGATAGACAGTGAGCTTGATGATTTCGGATTTTGACTATCAATTCTTTTACTTCGTTTTTATTTTTCTTTGAATTGGCCAACCAAGTAAAAAGCTCAACTTGTTCATTAAACAATTCTTTTAGACGACTTTGTAAGTTAGGCTCATGAGAATGTTTTAATTTACCAGCTAACCATTTTTGATATTCTTCTGGGCATCTGGCAATAATAGATTCGACTTTGCTTTGATGTTCTTCGGTTGGCTCGGATGGATCAGGAAATCGATATCGATGAAACCCTTCAAGGCCTTGGGTTAATTCCATAAAGATTTGTTCTTGATATTTATTTTCATGTAATGATGCAAGATACAACCATATTGGCATCCCAATTAAATCAATTTTTTCAACCCATGCCTGAAAGTGTTTTTGTGGATGTTGTTCAATGTGTTTCCAATTGAACAACATATCATAAGTCCTGACAGGCTTTGCTAATTCATGTGAAACATTCGTTTTATAATAAACAGCAACAGGTTCAATTATACTTTGAAGACTCCCGTATGGGTGTTCCTTGGAGCATAAATGGATGTCAAATTCGTAAACTCGCTCTTGAGTTGCAAATTCAATAAATGAAACAATCTTACGCATATACTTTGAAAAAGTAACATCGTTCTTATCTTCAAAATCATGTAATCGTAAGGGTGAATCTACCGCTCGAATTATGATTGTTGCACGCTGATTGATAGAATATGAAGTCTGCGGTAAATTTATTCCGCTATTGGAATATGAATATTCAATCGTAGCGTTTATGTACTCGTCACGTATTATAATTACCGGTTTTGGATGCTTATAAGTGACGCTAAAACCGGCAATAGGATCATCATTTTCTTCGTGATATTCTACATCAAAAGATTTTACTATATGCCATTCTTCGAGATTGCTAATACCAAAAGATATGCTGTAAAACAAAGTGTCATCATAACTATTGCAGTGTTCTCCAGCTATCAACCATGACACAAGATAGGTTGAGTCGTTTCTAGTTATTGATGTAGGGTCTATTAAATTTATAGTCCTAGATCCATTCGAAGAATAATTTTTCAAAAGAGTATATTTTTTACCTTTTCGAGATTCCCCTAAAATAACCGGTATTTCAGAAAGGTCTTTTTCGGAAAGGAAAAACGCTCCTTCAATACTCAATCTAAAACCATTTGCTACACTGCCTGTTAGTGTGCCTCTGAATCTATTCGACGCATCAGAAGGCAACCACCATTCTGCATCGAACGACATTTCTTCGTGAACGCAATTAGATTTTTTCAAACCCGTCATTCATTGAGCCTTTGTTGAAGTTATGTACGCATTCTGCAATGTCAAAAGCTGTCGCATTATGCACTAGCTATTTACCTAAAAACTTGTAAGCTTGGTGGACAATCAGTCTCGTTGATATAGTCGAGAAAATACACGTACAGAATTGGAAAAGTAATGGCGATTGATAAATTACGGCTACTAAAGATCAGACTTGAAACGATGAAAAAAAGTTTGGATGACTATTCTGCTGGAGAGAAAGCTACACATATTACCCAAACGATGGCTACTAGGTTCAATGATACACTTTCTGAAATCGGGATTGCCTGCCCTGACATAAAAGACTTACTACCTTCTCGTATTACTTCATCACATCCCCAGTCACTTGTTGGAAAAGCAAATGCGACGTATATGGATTTAGGGATGTTTATTGATGAGATCATCGCTCTTGTCAGTGAAATTGAATCAGGAGAATAGAAGATGGATGAGCTAAATTCTCATTTTCTAAAAGCACGATTACAAGGTATTATCTCTAGCATCGAAAATGAAGATAGCAGAGCCAGAACAGAACGTATTAGTTGGTCGCTCGCTACGGACTTCAATAAAATACTAGAACAATTTTGTGAAGCATATCCAGATCATAAAGACTCTTTTCCGGGTGGAATTTCAGGTAGCCATGGTCGCAAATTGGGGGTTGCAGACGCATCGTTTCTTGATCTTCGTGTTAAGGCTGAACAAGTCGTGAAAGTCATTGAACTACTTACAGAGGGTGCATAAAGTCAAAATGAAGGATTGGGTAGAATTAGCAAAATTGACTTTTCGACCACGATATTCATTTTCGCTTTGGGTCGTATGTCTTCTAATACTTCTGTTCAAACTTCCTGAACAGCTTCGAGTTCAAGAGATACAAGATGAATATGGCTCATACGTTGGAGTTGCAGGACTTTTGTTCTTTGTTGTTTGGTTTGTTGAACTGATTATCTTTTGCTCGCAAAAGGTCTTTGAATATTTACAAAAGGTCAAAGATAGCCGGGAGTTAAAAACCACTATCGAAGGACTCAACCCTAAAGAAAAAGTTATCTTGGCAAAACACCTAGAAAAAGGGCACACGACTCTCAACTGGTCGCAAGATAAGCAGGAAATTGCATCTCTTGTCCATAAGGGCATACTTCAGAAGATTGAAAGCAGTTCCTCTTTCGGAGTTCCTCATACTGTTGATTTAACGGCGTGGCGGTATCTACAGAAAAATAAGATAAGCTTTCTTGAGGATGCAAGTGGATCAAATCCAAGTTTGGCTGAAGATCCCACCATTTAAGGAACTGCCTTGCTCGATTATAAGCATTGCGTGCGCTCCCATTGCAGAAATCTTCTTTTTTTAACTTTATCAGTCAGATGTATTTTCCCATTTTTCATGGCTGACAGTATCATCTGTTAATCTAATTATTCCAGTTTGTAAAGCAGCAGCGCCAAACAATTGATTCTCCAGATTGATTGTCGTTTGCATAACTGATCTAGCTTTTAGTTCATCCAATCTTTTTTGTAGATGCTTCTGCGTTTTCTTGTGATCAATTGGATAATCTCCATCAAATCCACCTGATGAAATGTATTTTGCTCTATGGCAATTACAGACAATCATTCTCCGATTTCCATTTTCAAATGTTAGTCTGATAAATGCTTGTCGCCAGTGTCCTGATTTCAAAACCAAGGCTTCAACACGTTTCACTAAATTCAAAAACACACTTCTAAACCGCCGTCTGTTGTCGTCTACATCGTCACCGTTTTGAATCAATTCAACTAATGACCTGCAATCATCACTAGTCGGCAATGAGCTATGTAATTTTTGTTGTATATCATCAATCAGATTTTGTGTTTCACGCTTTTGTTTTGTCAGTTTCGAAACCATTGGTAAAAATGGGTCTATCTCGTCAGGATCATCAGCATTTTCAATTTTGTTTTGCAATTTCAATATTTTTTCATCAATCTTGGCCAATTTGAGAGTTGCTGATTCTAACTCTTCGGAATGATCTTCTGATCCTTGAGGTAAGATGTCAGAGGCAGTGATTTTAGACATCAGCTTTAAAATTGATTCCTCAAACGGCGCATAAGGAAAAGCAACGTAATCAATTGTGTTATCTGATTTAGCTCGACTTGAAACAAGTTGTTTACCTGATCCACGAGAACCTTTATTGACAATAATCAATGATGAATCGTCTCTAACATCAGTAATCACACCACGAAACAGATTAGAAATATTTCCATTGCCGTTACCTACTCTGCCTTTGATTGAGGTTCGTTTATCTTCAATCTTTCTCTTGATCTTATAAAAGTCAGATTCTTTTATGATGGCTGGATAGTAATCTGTAATCGGTTCGCCAATCGATTGACGCTTTGATTGATCCTGATTTGATTTACCAAGATGAGGTTGATACTCACCGATTAGAGCACGAGAATTTAAAATCTTAATGATGCTTGATTGTCTCCAAAAATTAGCTTTCTGTTTCCCTCTGCCTAATGTCGGAATCTTTTCAGCATTTAACTCTCTGGCAATACTCGTTGTGCCATGACCATCAAGATACATTTTGATAATACGTTTGATTGTAGATGCGTGGTTATTGAAAACAAAAGTGTTGTCTTGTTTTTCAAGCCAGCCCGGAATGCGGGCAGTAATCTTGATTCCTTTTTCAAGTTTTGTTCTTTTGTTTTCCCATGCGGCAGTCAAACGGGCAGATTTAGTTGCCGACTCTTCATAAGCACGTGATAAAATCACAATCACAACAATCAATTTTACAGTGTCGTTAATGGATGAGGTGTTGAATCGCTCTTCAGGCTCAAGAGTAACAATAGTGATTCCTTTTGATAGCAAATCCATAAATTGTGTTAATGCAATACCGACTGTTTGCCTTGATAGTCGGTCTAGGCTTTCGACAATTAGTACAGAGCCTTTCTTTACTTTGCCATCATCAACTGCATCTATGAAGGCTTTCAGTTTTCCTCGTAATGCGTTATCACCTCGAAAAGCTGAAATGCCTTTATCCGTGAGTTTCAAGCTATCGTCTAAAAAGTATCCATTCCGTTCGCACCACTTTTCAGATAGTTCTTTCTGTCTTCTTAAACTGTCCCCTTTTAGCTGTTCGGGTCTGGAAAATCTGACATAAGAATAAGCGATTATTTTGCGTGCCATTTGAAATATCCCCTGTTTAATACTGCGAATAAAGTATTATAACGGAACTCTCCGCTAAAGGGTATATTGTCACCACCTGTTAATGATCGGTTCACCTGGAACTGGTAAGACGCTGCTGGCTTCGCGGATCAGTACGATTCTGCCTCGCCTGTCGCAGGAAGAAAGTCTGGAGACAACACGCATCTACAGCGCGATGGGCAGGCTGCCCAGTGATCAGTCACTGGTGATGCTTCGCCAGTTTCGCACGCCCCATCATACGATCAGTGAAGCAGGACTGGTGGGAGGGGGATCCACGCCCGCTCCCGGGGAAATCAGCCTGGCACACAATGGTCTCATGTTATGGGTACTTACAGTGTTGCTGTCAATGTGAAAAGCTCTTGAATCTGACAGAGGGTCTTACTTAGATTAGATCGATTAAGGATAGGAAGCAGGCACAGCCCACTCCCCATTCTGGGGAGTGGGCTTTTTTCGGTACACCATCTACAGGAGAGATCATGAAACCAGACTGTGATAAATGTACGACGAATAAGTATGTAAATAAAGTAGCTGCCAAGGGTGCCAATCCTCCAACGCAACTGGGGCAATCTTCAGGCTATGGCAAAACTCAATTTGAATGGCAATGCGGCAAGTGCCAGACTCGATGGCCTTTTGATCCAAAACCAAAAGCACCTCCAGCCCCACCAATTCAACAAGCAGACAACGAAGAGAAAGCTGAGGACAAAGATAGCGAAGATCAGGCATGAATTTCAATTAGCATGTTGGGAGAGATTTTATGACGCATCAGGTTAGCAAATGTTACACAAATGATAGTTTTGGCGGAAATCCAAATCTCGACCAAAAGATTTTAATCTTCGAAAATCGAGTGCTGTATTGGCATCTTGAAATTGCTGAATTGATCAACAATCACATGCTAGACGAAGACCAAGAAGGCACCTTATGGAATCATGCAGGCTTCGCATTGTTATCTTTGGTTTTTACATACTTTGAGATGATCGGACAGTATAGATCTGGGAAACCGGGAAGCCATCCAACAAAAATGTTTCGCAAAGGTATTACTTATGTGTACCCTGAAAAGAATTTTTCAAAAGACCAGTGTGGCAAAATTTATAATAGGGTCCGATGTGGGATGTATCACAATGCCTTTATCAAAAAAGGCACATTGATAGGACGCTATGATCAATCTATAGAAGTTGAAAATGGTGGAAATGTTAAAATAAATCCACATAGTTTATCAGTCGATGTAAATTCAAACTTCAAAGAATATATCAAACTACTCAAAGATGAGGACGAGACAGAATTACGAGCGAATTTTGAAAAGATGTACGATTTCTAAATCCCCGTTAAATTCTTAGCAGGCATAGCCCCACTCACTTTCAGTGAGTGGGGCTTGTTGCGTCTGGGGGCATCTCAGTTGGCTTTTCTTTGCCTCTGCCCTTGATTGAAGACAGCAAGCATTATTAAAAACACTGATGGGGGTATGCGAAGCGTAAGATAACGTCGGATGTCATCATCAATGTAGGGGAGCAGGGTTCTTAGCCTTATTCCACCATCGCAGGAAACTGTAATATCAATTTCTTCTACATTGAGTTCGACTGGATGGTTTTTCCCGTTTCTGCCATAAAAGCCATCATCATCATGCTTGTTGACTGACCGTATTGAGCAATGCAATTTCATTTCCATCTTCATCTCCTTTGTTATTGATTAAAAAGTTAGTTCATTTCAATCAAAAGTATCAGAGATGTAAGCAGAGTCAAGAAATAAAATTGACGTAACTCCTTGTGTGATATGATTTTACAAATGCAAATCAAATCACTTGTTTGGAATCAATTTTCTATTTGATTTCAAATAAGATAGAATCCACGCCTATGTGTTTTTTTTACTGATATCAAGGACGAATGAGAGATGTATGGTATTTTTGAATGCGATATCCCATATGCAGAAATAGATGCTAAGTTGCTTCCAGCAATTAGTGACTGTGGTGGAAGGATTATTCACAGGGAATATGCTTACCGGGAAAACGGTTCTGATCTTCCTAAAACAATCACAATTCAACGTGAACTAAAGCATGAATCTGAAAAAGAAAGCAGTGTCGATCCCGAGATTATAAAACTGCTTTTGGAAATGGATTTCAAAGAGTGATAGTGAAATTCAAAAAGCCCGCTCATTCTTAGCGGGCTTTTTTTCCTGAGCTTGTAATTTCTTTTTTGCGATGGTCTCTTTCAGAACGACTGCGGTTTATAGTCATGAAATAAAATGGCACTCGAAAACTTTGTAGCATGCTTCAATGATTTGCCACAGTACATTTCAATCAGCATTTTATATTATTTTTCGTACCTTCCTCACCATCGACTACTTCAAGCGGCTTAATTTGATTCGATCGAAGTGAAAAAGTTGTCGTTTAATCGAAATCGTATCCGGTGGACCTCGATGCAGACTATTTTGCATCACTATACCTGAATTTGGTCGCAGGGTTTGATATAGGGAGTTATGTATTCTTTCTTTCCTTATACCCTTCCCTACCCACTCCCTCGCACCTGCGGTGCTCAGTCGCCCGTTGTTTGAAGTCCCAGCCCTACGAACTCTTTTCTCAGAATGTTGATCCTGTATTAT